>SAMEA104315422__coassemble_93_pt1 | contig 72282 bp, 51 predicted proteins | sample SAMEA104315422__metabat2_high_PE_007 | metagenome-assembled genome bin SAMEA104315422 (sample SAMEA104315422) | gut metagenome | biome: Monkey gut; feature: monkey-associated habitat; material: faeces | place: China | collected 2013 | reverse complement strand
TCGCATTGTCATTGACCTTGGAAAGCGAAGCCTCAAGAGATGAGAGCCTGTCGTCAATTTCGTCAAGCCGCCCGTCAAGATTTCCTGCCGTGCAGGAAAACAGGACTGTGACAGTCGTCAAAACCAATGCCGACAATATCTTGTCCTTAATCATAATTATAGAAAGTGTTATTTGTTTTCATATTTTCCGTCCAGCACGTCACGCACGGCTTGCAGGTAACTGAATCCGTTACGTCTGTCGGGGAGAAGGTAGCTTCCCTCAACATATTCGTTCCATGCATTGATGGTTATGAATTTCGGCTGTGTGTCGGCGTGAGAGTCAGCCCATTCCTTGGCAGTCTGAAGGAAAGACGCGAAAGCTTCCGGAGTATGGTTCCAACAGGTGATTTTCTCGGCGCCTTCATCGAGGAAACGTGGTGTGCTGTCCCAACCCACGGAAACAGTCGGAAATACAGGCAGTTCAAACTGCTTTTCCCATTCTTCTCTCAAGCTGATGCCGTTCATTCCGTGCTTTATATAGTCTGTATCGAATCCTCCCATATTATAGAAAGAGAATGAATTAACACCGAAAAGCTCTATCTGTTTCTTCAACTGAGCAACTTCCGATGCGCTACGCTTCCAATTTCCTCCGCATTGCTGAAGGTGTAGGTCCGGGAAGCCGGCTTTCTTAACTTCGTCGCGGAAATATGCCATAGCCTTGCCCGCCTCTTCCATAGAACCGAAACCGTCGGCAAAGAGGTCGAGACTCCAGATTGAGAAAACAGGGCATCCGTCAATCTTGACATAGTTCGGACGATGAAAATACTGCCTTATAACCCTGTCGACAATCACTTTCCACTGTTCCCAGTCGATGCGCGGGTCAAAGGTGAGGGTCTTTGTGTCCTGATTGGTGTACGGATTCCAGAGATTTGTCACCTCGTGGTTCGCGTACATTATATAGAAGTTCATCTTCTCGTTTGACGGCGCCTTGAGGAAGCCGTTGTCGAGGGCTTCTTCGAGGAACGGATAGTTGTGGAACCAGTACCAGTCATATATAAAGGTGTTCACCCCATATTTGAGAGCTGTGTTTATCCATTTCTCAACAACCTCGGGATCATCGTCCCTGTCGCCTTTCCACAGGGGTTCACGCGGCTGGTAGTGCCCCGGGAAGCGTGGAGTGCCGGCGTTGATGATTTCCCATTCGCCCTGACCGCCCGGCCAGATGAGTTCGTGGGCGAGGGAGTCGTCGTGGCACGACGGCCAGATGTAGGCACAGACGTAGTAGTCCGGAGTCTTGGGCCCTTTTCCGCAGGCGACGAACGCGAGGGCGGCAGCAAGAATTGCAGCGATTCTGTTTCTCGTTTGCATGTCTGGTATTAGTTATGTTTGTTATCAATTACGTTTTTTGACACTTTAAGGTCAAAAATCACATTTTTTATCTAACTTTAAACAAGGCTTTCGGAAGAAAAATCCGTTTTCGCACACGGAACTTCCGATTTGGGAAAAAGTAATATTCAGAAGCATTTGCAGAGAATATGTTTTCCCCCGGCCTTTAACAAATTTACATATTATTTCACTGAATTGGCATAGTCAGAGGGCATTATCAAATTGGTTTTCTGACACAGAAAGATACTAAAAAGACAAGAAAATGATTCAATATGAAAACCGGCACACAAGCCGCTTCTTTATGCTCTCGCTGGAGACAATCGCGAACGACGCGGACAACCTGATTTCGACCATCGGGTATCAGAAAGCCGCGCCGAGACAGGACTACCCGGTGAGAGTAATCCCCAAACGCTATAGTTTTGACATGGACGCCGGACGACGGTTGGCGGAGTTCCAACTTGTCTACATTACGGCCGGAACGGGTATATTCAACGACCATTCAGGAAGCCGCATCATAACTCCCGGAACACTTTTCCTGCTGCGTCCCGGATACTGGCACTCCTACCGTCCGAACAGGGACACGGGATGGACGGAGTATTACATAGGGTTCAACGGGCCGACTTTTCGCGAGGCGGTCGACAAGTTTTTCCCCGACATGAGGGGGCCGATTGAGGTGGGGCTTTCGGCAACGCTCGTCGATCTCTTCGAGCAGGCACTGTTCTATGCGGAACGCCAGTGCGGGCAGACGATGACGATATTGGAATCCATCGTAATGCACATGCTCGCGCTGATAAACTACAACCTCTCGACGCGGAACAAGGCGGACGACAAGATGGTGCAGGCAATCAACTCGGTGAAGCAGTATATGACCAACCACCTTTCGGAACAGATTGACATACAAACGCTTGCCAAGGAGCTCGGAATGAGTTACACCTGGTTGAGGAGGACTTTCAGAAAGAACACCGGGATGCCACCCGCGCAGTATCTCCAGCAGCTCCGCATCCATTCGTCAATGTATTTCCTGCGTAACACCGCCCTCCCAATCAAGAACATCGCTCTCGATTGCGGCTTCAAGACTTCAGAGTATTACTGCACAGTTTTCCAAGAGTCCATCGGGATGAGCCCGGGAGCTTACAGAAACACCCATGTTGAGAAGTCCCAATAAACGGTATCTCGCGCCCCGGTGCGGTCCCTTCGGGACTTTCTAGTCGGCCCCTCAGAAACCGTAGTCCCATATATAGACTCCGTCCAGATAGTCACGGAACTGGATACTCTTGACTATGGTGCCTTTCTTGGTGAAGACCTGCGGACGCACAGGGCGGAACCACTCGGCATCCACATAGAGCAACTGACCTGTGTAGCAATCGATTGTCGGGAGGAATTTCCACATTCCGCCGAGGCGCGGCCCTACGACCCAGATTCGTTCGCCCGGGGAAATGAAATGACAGCCGCCTCCTGCGTATGGGATATTACAGAGACTTCCGGAATAGGAACGCCCGCCGTTCTCGCCCCACGACCTCGCCTGATACCAGCCGAGCTGCTGTGCGTGAGTGCTCTTTTCTGCCACCTCAATCGCCTGTTCGATGGTAAGAACCTCATTCGGAGCAAATGACGATGCGGATGCTGGCTTCACAAGAGCAAGCGCATCCATAAATGCCACAGCCTCTTCCGCCCACGGAGCGATGCTGCCCCGGTCGCTGTAGGAATCAAGCTTGGAGTCATACTCTGTGTAGGAATAGACTTTCTGGCTTTCGATAAAGCGCAGAACTTTGTAAATCATCGTTGCCACTTCCTGGCGTGTTGCGGGAGCCGTATCCTCCGGCGCATCATCTCCGCTGAAATACCCGTCAAGAAGCCCTATTGTGGCCGCTTTTGCGGAGAAGTCATCAACGTAGCGTGCACGCAGTTTCTTGTTCACTTTGATTTCTCCACTGAGCATTTCTTCGGCGAGGCGCACTGCCAGAGAGCGCAGCTGGAAGTGATTTATTGGACCGGTGTAGTCATTCCCGAGGACATTGTCGTCCAGCAAGTTATCATTGAGCGCAAAGTTCACGACACTCTGGAACTCCTTGCTCATCTTCGCCTCGGATTTGTATGGAAGGATGAACATTCCCGGAAGGGCTGTCGTCACCAGACGCGCTTCTTCCTCCTGGCCTTCGGCAATGCTCTTCATCGCCTGGCAGAACTGGGCGTAATTAGCCTCGCTTCCGCTGGACTTCCATTCCAATTTCGTGACGTGACGATGGTCATAGCCATCTGAATGTCCGCACCAGACGCAACTGTACCACCACACGTGATGTCCGGACGCATTCACCCCGACGTATGCCTGGTCGTTGGCGATAGGCTGTTCGTAGGAGTGAGCCAAAAGCTCCGGAGCACCTGTCAGAAGACCATCGTTCCCAAAGAGATGCTTGTCGTTGTGCTCACATTCTCCGCAAATCTTGCAAGAGTAATAATAACGGTTGCCTACCCTACAGTCGGCGTATCTGCAGATTTTGTCCGCCGCCACGACTTTGTCCGTGAAGACGTGCTCGGTGCAGAAAGGCTTTGTGGCAGCCACACCCGCCTTCTCCGCGGAATAGACATCTCCTTTGTAAGTCCTTATCGTGAAAAGAATTTTACTCATCCAGGTTTGTCTGCTGACACGGGCCTTAATAGCAGGAGCAGCGGCCTCCGGGATAAACAGCGTGGCACGCTTCGAGTGAAAGAGCATACTGAAGTTTGCATAATAAATCCCTGTCCTGTCGTCTCTTCCTCCTTGCATCGCCTGACATATTCCCGTCAAAAACTTATTCGCATCCACTTTGTCGCTGAGCCAGACCTCTTTTATATTGTATGGACCCATAACGGTGTTGTTGACCTGAGATGCGACATAGCAGTCTTCGGTGTCGACAAGGATTCGGGTCACACGCATACAGTCTTGATGAAGAAAGTCGGTGTGTCCCGGCATACCGGCATAGAATGAGGGTTTGTAGCTGTCGGTGATGACAATCAGGTCTATCGGATTTGTGTCCGGGCAAGCCTCGTCCGCCTCGGCAATCGAATAGGCCTGCAGGGAGGCTCTGTAGGAGTTTTTGTTCAGCTCGTAGTCGGATTTCTGCCGCTGCGCGTTTGCTCTTTCCGAACCGGCGCCACCGTCACCTACCTTCACTGTGAACTCGGTGTTGATGAAATACGGGACGCTGTTAAGAACCTTGACGTCCATTCCGTTGACTGTCACTTTGATTCGCGTGCCGTCGATGTAATAATCCTTCCCTGTGAAAACATAGTCCGTGGTGTAATTTCCGTTAGGGTTCACCATAAATTTGAGACGCACCTTATAGTTGAATCCGTCACGGAAAAACATATCTCCGTCGTCGTTCGTGTTGAAATCGCCAATCCAGTCGAGGTCAAACACGGCTATCTCCCCGCTCGGAGCAAGGTCGCCGTATTCGGTTTTTGCGGAAGTGAACTGAAACTCCCTGGCATCAAAGAGCGACTGCCCCGGCTTCGGGATAGGCAAAGTGAAATCAACGGATTTAATCACCGGTTTATTCTGTGCCGCAACTTCCTGCGACATCCCAACCACAGTCGCCGCAAAAACAGCAACAGCAAATAATTTTTTATAAATATTCATTATTCTGATATTCAACAATTTCAATCAATTACAATTCATTCATTTTTGGACGCTTAAGGCACAAATACAATTCCTTCAGGATATATATACTGATTATTCTCCCACTTAACCTGAAGCAACGGACATTCCATAAACTCAGTGTATGTTTCCGTAAGGAAATTATCCTTCAGCGTAGAACTGAGTATCACTTTCTTCAGAGCCTTGCATCCATTGAAACAAAAACCCTCGAACTCCGTGACATTGCGAAGGTCCAACTCCGTCACCCCGCAGTTCGCGAACGCGCTCATACCGACTTTAGTGACGGTGTGAGGAATATCAATCTTAGTCAGTTTCTTGCATCCGTCAAACATTGACGATGGTATTTCTTTCAGATTCTCGGGCAGCACGACCTCTGTCAAATTAGAGCAGCCCGTGAACATATCGTAACTAATCATGTCAACGCGGCGCGGGCAGACCACGCTACGAAGGCTCGTGCAGTTCTGGAAACTGCCACTGAACTCTTCCATATAGTCTCCCTCGAAAGTGACTTTCGCCAATTTGGTGCAGCCCTGAAAAACGGACCCCTGAAGTTTCTTCACTGAAGCCGGGATGGTGATTTCCGTTATCGGAGTGCCGCGGAACGCAGCGTTGGAAATCTCCGTCAATGTGTTCGGAAGCTTCACGGACTTTATAGTAGAGGCGCTGAAAAGCCCTCCGCGCATGCTCTCCACCGGAAACTTCTTCCCGTCATAATATATATAGTCAGGAATCACCATGTCCTTACCGGCGACGGCAGTTTTGGAAACCTCGGAGGCAAAAGCCCAGCGATTGTTCCTGTCATGAAGGACATACTGCACACCGTCGACGTCAACCGTCGCTCCGGCACTGACCTCGCTGACCACGAACCCTGTCTGTCCCGGAATAGAGGTGGTGACGCCCTTTTTGTCAGGCTGAGGATCCCAGACTGTCAGATTCTTGTTGACCGCATTCTCGTAGCCACCGTGAGCGGCGAAATATGCCTTGGTATCCTCATCGATCGCACCTTTCAGAGCAAAGAAAGGCGCAATCGAGGAACGTATGGTCCTCTTGTACAGATCACCTCCAAGCAGGTCAGCCAGTTTGGTTTCAATGTTTTCTATGACCCACTGCGGGTCTTCACTGTCGTACTCATCGAGGAGTTCATTATAGTATCTCACCATAGCATTCAATTCTTCGGCACGGGCAAAGACTTCGCCTTTGATGTCGTAGTAGCGATGGTCGGCCGGTGTGAGTGGCTCTATGTAACCATCTTCTTTGCACTGGTCTAGCAGAAGGAATTCATCTATGGCACTCTGATTGTCAAGCTGAAATATATTCGGCTGCTTATCAACCCAATCGACCTGTTTCGTCGCAGCCGTCGGAGGTATCACCGGCTTTACCGCCTTCACTCCCCATGAAGCATCCGCGGGGTAACCCAGAGGGGCGAAGAGTGCAGTATGCTCCTTCGGGAGCTTTACGCCCGGGGTCACAGGAGTCTCTTCCTCCTTGCCGGCATCCGGGCCGAGCATAGCCTCATACTGCTGCTCCAACTGCCTGTCGCGGGCGCTCTTCCCCGCTGCCTGTTTTGTTGCGGACTTTTTCTCAGACGTTCTGGCGGCAGGTTTTGTCACCGTCGTCTGCTCCGTCTGCCTTTCAGTCTTTTTGTCGGACGACCTGTCAGATTTCTTGTCGGAATTTTTTCCCGACACCGCATCGAACACGTTATCAACCTGCTTATCCACCTGTTTAGTGGCTTCATTGACAACTCTCTGCTCCACTCTCCGTTCGACCTGCTTGCCAATCCGCTTACCGATTTGCTTCAGACCATCCTTAAAAGACTGCCCCGAGGCGCATGGGGCACACAGCAATAACGCCATCGCCAAAATGGCAAAAACTCTATATGTTTTCATAGTATCTGGATTTTTCAACATCTCAAGAAATATTCAACAAACTTAAAAATATTGTCAAAACTATTCATTTTTTTTCATAACACAAAGGAATGTTGGCCTTCCGCTTGTTTTTGTGTATAAATTTTCTAAATTTGCAACACTTGTCGCCCTTATTGCAACAAGGAAATATAGAACAACACACTAATAACACTTCAAAGATGAAAACTTATTCCACAAAAGACATCCGCAATGTGGTCTTGATCGGTAGCACCCGGTCTGGTAAGACCACGTTATCTGAAGCCATGCTCTACGAGGGCAAAGTCATCGACAGACGTGGCTCGGTTGAAGCGAAGAACACTGTTTCCGACAACTCGGAAATCGAGCAGCTCAACCAGAGGTCAATCTACGCGACTCCGCTCTACGCAGAGTTCATGGACACTAAGTTCAACATCATCGACGCTCCGGGCGCTGACGACTTCGTTGGCGGGGCAGTTTCAGCATTCAAAGTGTGCGACACGGCGATTCTCGTCACCAACGCCCAGCAGGGAGTAGAGGTTGGAACAGAGATTTTCGCACGCTACGCTGACAATTACAACATGCCTGTCATCCTCGGCATCAACCAGCTTGACGGGGAAAAGGCAAACTGGGAGAACATGCTCGACGGCCTTAAGGAGGCGTTCGGGCAGAAACCTGTCATCGTTCAGTTCCCTGTCAATGTAGGGACTGGATTTGACGGTTTTGTCGATGTTCTCAAGATGAAGTACTATCACTTCAAGGATGATAACGGTACACGTGAAGACCTTGAGATTCCGGCAGAGTTGCAGGAGCAGGCTGAGGAACTCAGGGGACAGCTTATCGAAAGGGCTGCCGAGTTCGATGACGGACTGATGGAAAAATATTTCGAGACAGGCGTTCTGACTGAAGACGAGATTCGCAAGGGTCTTGGGATAGGAATCCGCCAGTTGGCAATTATGCCTATTTTCTGCCTTTCAGCAAAGAAGGATATTGGAGTCAAGAGACTTATGGAGTTCACCATCAAGGTGGCGGCCGCTCCTTCGGAAAGGAAAGAACACACAAAAGACGGGAAAGAAGTAGAGTGCAAGGTAGACGCTCCTACATCACTCTTTATATACAAGACCGCAGTCGAGCAGCATCTCGGTGAGGTCGCATATTTCAAGGTTATGAGCGGAAAACTCACCGAAGGTCAGGACCTCGAAAATCCTGAGAATGGTGAGAAAGAGAGGATTACCGCCATTTACGCCGTTGCCGGAAAGAAGAAGGAGAAGGTCAGCGAGATGGTGGCCGGAGACCTCGGATGTACTGTGAAACTCCGTGCCGCAAAGACAGACGTGACTCTCGCACAGCCTGGTTCGGAACTTGTCTATGAGCACATCCGTTTCCCTAAGTCGCGCTACCGCACAGCCATCAAGCCTGTCGAGCAGAAGGACGACGAAAAGATGAACGAGGCTCTGGGCAAGATTTCGGCAGAGGACCCGACAATCATCGTCGAGTATTCAAAGGAGATGAAACAGACCATCCTTAAGGGACAGGGCGAGCAGCACATCAACATCGTCAAGTGGAGACTCCGCAACGAGAACAAGATTGAAATCGAGATGTTCGCGCCGAGGATTTCCTACCGCGAGACCATCACTAAGGTTGCGGCCGCTTCTTACCGCCACAAGAAACAGTCCGGTGGAGCAGGCCAGTTCGGTGAGGTTCATCTGCTCATCTGCCCAATCGTGGAGGGTCAGGAGATGACCAACAAGTTCAAGGTTGACGGACGTGAGATGGTGCTCAACGTCAAGGGCAAGGAGGAGTTTGACCTTCCTTGGGGCGGCAAGCTCGAGTTTGTGAACTGCGTTGTCGGTGGCGCGATTGACGCCCGCTTTATGCCTGCGATTCTCAAGGGTATCAATGACAAGATGAGCGAAGGCCCGCTTACAGGTTCGCTAGCACGTGACATCAGGGTTTATGTCTATGACGGAAAGATGCACCCGGTAGACTCAAATGAAATTTCTTTCGTTCTCGCAGCACGCAATGCCTTCAAAGAGGCGTTCCGCAACGCAGGTCCGAAGATTATGGAGCCGATCTACAATGTTGAGGTGCTCACTCCTGGCGATTATATGGGTGCTTGTATGTCTGACCTCCAGAACAGACGTGCCCTCATCGAGGGTATGGACACGGACAAGGGATTCTCAGTCCTCAAGGCCCGTGTTCCGCTTGCAGAGATGTATAAGTATTCGACCACACTCAGTTCTTTGACCTCCGGTGCGGCTACTTTCAGTATGGAGTTTGCTGATTACCAGCCTGTTCCTGGGGATGTGCAGGAGAAGTTGCTGAAGGCTTACCAGGAGTCTGAACAAGAAGAGTAGTGGCGGGGCGCCTAAAAGGCGGTCTGCTGCGTTGGATGACTTGTCAAAATCCTCACAACCAACAGGTTGCTGCGGTATTTGACTTCATCATCCGCCTTGCATCCCATCCTTTTATGCATCCCCGCCTTCCCAGCGAGTATTCTTGGCGGTCTGCTTCGTTGGACGGCTTGATTGAATTTTTAAAATTATAGTTTTTTGAGTCGGGTTCTTATGAATCCGACTCTTTTTGTTGTTGGGGAATGGTTGGTTTTGGACAAATGATTATATTTGCAGATTCGTGACTAAATTTTGAAAATATGAGAAAAGTTAGATTTATTGCTGTGGTGGCTATGGCGGCTGCCCTTGCGGTTTCCTGCAAGTCGCAGGAGGAAAAAGAAACTGCTTTTAAAGCTGAGGTTAAGGCCATTATTGACGGTTATAATACTGCTGCTGGAGAGATTTATGCGGACTCAACCCTCACGGACGAGCAAAAGAACGAGAAGATTGAGCCGCTTTATGAGGAGACTCACAAGAAGTACGTCGACCTCAACAAGGTGGCTTTCGATAAGAACAAGAGCAACAGGATTGCCGTTATGGCTCTCCAGAACATATTTCCGGAGATCACCAATCAGGAGGTGATTGACTATGCGGCAGAGCTTGCCGACTCCCTTCAGATGAACGAGAACGTTGTGAAGATGGTCGAGGCTGCGCAGAAGGGACTGCTCACCGAAGAGGGCAAGATGTTCACTGACTTCACGATTGAAGATTCTGACGGAAAGACTGTTTCTTTCTCTGATTTTGTGGGTAAAGGACAATATGTTCTTGTAGATTTCTGGGCAAGTTGGTGCGGCCCTTGTAAGAGGGAGATTCCTAACATTCGCAAGGCTTACGAGACTTATGGCCCTAAAGGATTGGTGGTTTTGTCTGTAGCAGTTTGGGACAGACCTGAAGACACTAAGGCGGCAGCTGCGGAGCACGGTGTGGTTTGGAATCAAATCATCAATGCACAGCATACTCCGACCGATCTTTACGGAATCAGCGGTATTCCTCAGATTATGCTTTTCGGTCCTGACGGCACCATTCTTAAGAGAGATTTGAGGGGTGAGGGCATTGAGGAAGAACTTTCGAAATATTTTCAGGAATAATTTCAGAGACCAACGGCTTTATGCCGTGAGGCAGGAGCACTCCGCTCATGAAAAAATCGCGTCGTGTCTCTTGCCTCATGTCTTTATAAAGCCTATCGCAGCCATAACGGTGTTTCTTATGAAGAACTGAGTCAGATTACTGACAACTCATTGATAATGAAGAGGATTTTTGAACACAGAAGCGATTTGGTACGGCCGAAGAAGGCACTGGGCCAGCACTTTCTCACAGACTTGAGCGTCGCGCAGAAGATTGCGGACGCTCTTGTTGTGGATGGCGTAGGCGGGGCGGTTCCTGAGGCGGGAGCCGATCCTGCAGACAGTGCCGCCGCAGCTATGCCGGTGCTTGAAATCGGGCCTGGAATGGGAGTGCTGAGCCAGTATCTGCTTGAAAGCGAGGATATTGACCTCAGGATGATTGAAATCGACCGGGAAAGCGTGGACTACTTGCTGGTGCACTTCCCGAAAGCCTCAGGAAGGGTCATCGAGGGCGATTTTCTGAAGATGGACCTCAAGTACTTCTTCCCCGGCACATTCGCGGTCATAGGAAACTTCCCCTACAACATCTCCTCACAAATTTTCTTCCGCATCATCGACCATAAGGACAGCATCCCACAGGTGGTTTGTATGATTCAGAAGGAGGTGGCGGAGCGCATAGCCGAGCAACCGGGCAGCAAAACCTACGGAATCCTTTCGGTGCTTCTCCAGGCCTGGTACGACATCGAATATCTTTTCACGGTGGGCGAAGGGGCGTTCAATCCTCCGCCGAAGGTCAAATCTGCCGTAATCCGCCTGAGACGCAATTCCCGCACAGAACTCGGTTGCGACGAGAAACTCTTCAAGACCATAGTCAAAACCGGTTTCAACCAGCGCCGTAAAACCTTGCGCAACAGTCTCAAACCACTCATAGCCGACAAGGCAGCCCGAGAAGTTTGGACTCCGGAGCAAAGCGCCGAATTCCTCTCCAACCCTGTTTTCGAACTCCGTCCCGAACGCCTCAGCGTTGAGGATTTTATCGCCCTGACAAAGCTGTTCTCATAGCCATCAGGTAATAGATTTTCGGTCATTTTGTGGATTCTCTCACATTTTCATTATATTTGCAATTGAGAAAATTCCTGTATTATCCTCAACGCTACTGAGAAAAATACATCATTTTCCTCAACACTACTGAGAATATTCAATAAAAATAATCAGATATGTTTGACCGATTATGCCCAATTGACAGTCATCCGGAAGATAGTATTTTCTTGTTCGGCGCACGCCAGACAGGGAAAAGCACATTTCTTCGTAACAAGTTCCCGGGTAGCATATACATTGACCTGTTGAACACGGAGCTCAAGTCCCGTTTCTCACGGAAGCCGTCATTGCTCTATGAAATGCTCTATGAAAAGGAAAAAGGAACGCTGATTATTATTGATGAAATCCCGGAAGTTCCCGAACTTCTAAATGAAGTCCATCGGTTAATTTCAGAAAAAGAGCTCGTGTTCATTCTTTGCGGTTCAAGTGCTCGCAAACTAAAACGGAAAGGATATAACACACTTGGAGGTAGAGCCTATCCGGTCCACCTTTTTCCTCTTGTCAGCGCAGAAATCCCCGACTTTGATTTGACAAAAGCTCTGACACACGGAATGCTGCCGGCACACTACCTTGCAAAAAATCCTGAACGGAGACTTTCCGCATATATTGATGTGTATATGAAGGAAGAGATAAAAGAGGAAGCGCTCGTGCGTAATCTGAGTTCCTTCCAACGATTTCTCGAAGTCGCGGCACTTACAAACGGTGAGATTTTGAATAACAACAACATCGCTCAAGACTGCGGAGTGAGTGCCAACACCGTGGCGAGTTATTTCGAGATTCTTGAAGACACACTCATCGGATTCAAAGTGCCGGCTTACAACAAGGTCATCAAGCGCAGATTAGTACAGGCTCCGAGATTTTATTATTTCGACATAGGAGTTGTCAATCACTTGCTTCACCGCAAAGAATTGACACGCGGCACGACAGATTACGGGCACGCATTTGAACACTTTGTCATTCAAGAACTGCGGGCTTGGTTGTCATACAAAGACAGCGACGAGCGTCTGTCATATTGGCGTACATACACAGGTATGGAGGTTGACGCTGTTATCGGGGATGCTCGTGTGGCCATAGAAATCAAGTCTGTTGAAGAAGTGTTGTCGCGACATTTAAAAGGACTCAAGGCATTTGCAGAAGAGTACCCGGGCTGTCGCTCCATAATAGTAAGCCTCGACCCGATAAACCGTCGCATTGGCAATATAGAGTGCATCTGTTTATTTGATTTCCTGAAGCAAATGTGGACTACAGGACTATAAACAGATGCAACATAATCATTTTATTTGCATCTATTTAGCCATTGACACGAAAGCGTCTCACTCCCGTACTTACTCCATCAAATCATGTTGACGCCAGAGAATATGTCGCAGCAGAAGATCCCGGCACGACAAGTGATAGTGTGGCTAAAAAAGACTACGACTGGGATTTTAGTATAATAACATATATGGTCCATTAAGTTTATGAAGAATCGAGTTTATCGAGTTATCATACAAATGATAACAATCGTGACATGTCTTTTGACTCTACTCTCCTGCGCCAAAGGACCGGGTCCAAATGATATGATAAAACTCTCTCAGGATGAAATCTATTTCCCTGCGGATGGTGGTACAATTGTAATAGAGAGCAACTTTGAAGTATCATTTGAGACGGTTAGGGATATGGACAACAATATCATACAAAAAGATGATATTAAACGAGTGTATGACGAAAATCACCAATGTATAGCAATCGAATGCAGATGGTTGAAGGGAACCGTGACTGAGACAGATGGTTCGAAGTTGATAAAATTCGACGCAGAGAAGAATGACTCTGGGAAATCACGATACCTGAAGGTTCATGTGATAACGCCACTCACCGGAAAGACTATCCGAATCCACCAGGCTGGAGCGGAATAAAAATGAATGGTTGTTAAAGCTCCTTGATGCCGGCATAGAGGCACAAGATGCTGAAATACCTTTCATCGCAACATATTTCAATGAATTATTAATCCCACGAAAGATAATATTTATTAATTTTGTGGGGTTTTTGGTGTTATGAAGCATCGGGGAATGATTGAACTTGATTTGCTTCAGTTTTTTGAGGATTAGTTGAAAATATATAAATCTATAAAATATGTATAGAACAAAGACTTGCGGTGAGCTGAGGCTTGCCGATGCTGGAAAGACGGTGACTTTGGCCGGATGGGTGCAGAAATGCCGTAAGCTCGGGGGGATGACTTTCATCGATCTCCGTGACAGATATGGCATCACACAGCTGGTGGTTGACGCAACCGCCGGAGAGGAACTTACGCAGACCGCCGGCTCGCTCGGACGCGAATATGTGATTCAGGCAACAGGAAAGGTTGTCGAGAGGGCGAGCAAAAACTCTAAGATGCCGACGGGCGACATCGAGATTGAACTCTCTGAAATCAAGGTGCTCAACAAGGCACAGACCCCTCCTTTCACAATTGAGGACGTCAGCGACGGTGGCGAGGAACTTCGCGCTAAATACCGCTACCTCGACCTCAGGCGTAACCCTCTTCGCAAGGCACTTGAACTCCGCCACAGGATTGCACATGAGGTCCGTAACTATCTCGACGCGCAGAATTTCCTCGAAATCGAGACTCCGTATCTCATAAAATCCACTCCTGAGGGCGCACGCGACTTTGTGGTTCCTTCACGAATGAATCCTGGACAGTTCTACGCGCTACCGCAGTCTCCACAGACCTTCAAGCAGCTTCTGATGGTTGCCGGCTACGACCGCTACTTCCAGATTGTGCGCTGTTTCCGCGACGAGGACCTCAGGGCCGACCGTCAGCCGGAGTTTACGCAGATTGACTGCGAGATGTCGTTTGTGGAACAGGAAGACGTGCTCAACACCTTCGAGGGAATGATGAGGACGCTTTTCAAGAACGTTCTTGACGTGACCATCCCGAATCCGATTCCACGGATGAGTTGGTACGACGCGATGGACAACTATGGCTCCGACAAGCCGGACATCCGCTACGACATGAAACTCCACGAAATCACTGACCTCGCGAAGGGACACGACTTCTCTGTGTTCGACAGCGTGGAGTATGTAGGAGCGATTGCGGTGAAGGGATGCGCGGAATACACCCGCAAGCAGCTCGACGAACTCACCGAGTGGGTCAAAAGGCCTCAGGTGGGTGCGAAGGGACTTGTCTACATCAAACTCAACGCCGACGGAACGCTCAAGTCTTCTATCGACAAGTTCTTCACTGCCGATGACTTGAAAGGCATCGCAGAAAGGCTCAAAGCCGAGACCGGAGACCTCATTCTCGTGCTCTGCGGCCCGAAGAGAAAGACACAGACACAACTCGGAGTACTGCGTATAGAGATGGGCAACAGGCTCGGTCTTCGCGACCCGCACAATTTCGCACCGCTTTGGGTGGTGGATTTCCCGCTCCTCGAATGGGACGACGAGACCAACCGCTTCTATGCGATGCACCATCCGTTCACCGCACCGAAGCCGGAACATCTCGACTGGTTCTACAGCAACAAGAAAGAAGACCTTGAAAAGGTCTGCGCAAACGCATACGACTTTGTCCTCAATGGTACAGAACTCGGTGGCGGTTCAATCCGTATCCACGAGGCTGATGTTCAGGAGAGGATGTTCGAGGTTCTCGGCATAAGCAAAGAGGACGCGGACTACAAGTTCGGCTTCATCATCAACGCCTTCAAGTTCGGAGCACCGCCTCACGGAGGCCTCGCATTCGGTTTCGACCGTGTGTGTGCACTTTTCGGCGGCCAGGAGACAATCCGCGACTACATCGCATTCCCAAAGAACAATCAGGGACGTGATGTGATGATTGATTCGCCGTCATTGATAGATCAGACTCAGTTGGATGAATTGCATTTAAAATCCACTTTCAGTGAACAATAAATGCTTACCCGTGAGGGCGGACGAGAATGTGATTGAGGCCGGTTGTGACGAGGCGGGAAGAGGACCGCTCGCCGGACCGGTCTTTGCTGCATCTGTGATTCTTCCTCCGGATTTCAGCCATCCTTTGCTCAACGACTCGAAACAGATGAGCGAGAGGGAGCGAGACGAGTTGCGTCCCCTTATCGAGAAGGAGGCTGTCGCTTGGGCGGTTGAATGTGTCAGTGCTGAGGAGATTGACAGAATCAACATTCTGAATGCGTCGATTGTCGGGATGTGGCGTGCAACGGTCCGGCTGGATCAGCGTCCTGAGTCACTGATTATTGACGGCAACAAGTTCCGTCCTATTGACAGGCTTCCGGAAGCCGCGCTTGAAACCCCATTTGAGGGCGGGACTCTGAAGGAATATGTTCCTTTGTGGAGAGACATGAAATGGCGGACTTTCGTGAAGGGAGACGGACGTTTCGCGTCGATTGCGGCAGCGTCGGTTATGGCGAAGACATGGAGGGACGAATATATGCGCAGGATTGCGAATGAATATCCCCAATATGGGTGGGAACGGAATATGGGTTATCCTACGGCGGAGCATATAGAGGCGATACGAAAATATGGATATACGCCATATCATCGCAAGACTTTTCATGTAAAGGAGTTGGAAGACACATTATTTTGACGGGGCGAATAAAAGCCGATCTGCTTCGTTGGATGGTTTGATGAAATCCTCACAACCGAAAGGTTGCTGCGGTATTCATCTTCACCATCCGCCTTGCATCTCATCCTTTTCTTCATCCCCTTTGCCTCAGTTTTTTGTTTCAATTTTGTGAACTATTGAACTATAAGTAATTAATATATTCAAATATGAAAAAAATCCTCATTTCAACTTTGGCGGCGTTGGCCGTTATGATGGGGTCCGCACTTACGGCGACGGCGGACGAGGGCATGTGGCTACTGCCGCTGCTCGAAAAGATGAATGCAAAGGACATGAAGAAACACGGCTGCAAATTGTCTCCAAAGCAGATTTATAACGCAGACGGAGTTTCTCTTAAAGACGCAATCGTACAGTTCGGGGGCGGTTGCACCGGAGAAATCATCTCCGATGAAGGACTTCTCATAACGAACCACCACTGCGGATACTCTAACATTCAGGCACTCAGCAGCGTGGAACACAACTACCTTCAGGACGGGTTCTGGGCGATGAACCGCAGCGAGGAGCTTCCATGCGAGGGGCTGACTGTCAAGTTTCTTGAGTATGTGACAGACGTTACGGACATCATCTCGACGACAGAGGCTCAGGCACGCGAGACCTACAGAGACAGCGCGAACGTTGACGCTCTCGTTGCCAAGGCCGTGGCCGACAAGAAGGAGGAACTGGTGAAATCATCCGACAAGGAACACGCGCACTGCAACTCAACGGTTGTCCCATATTACAACGAAAACCTCTTCTACCTCATCGCTTACAAGGTTTACCGCGACGTCCGTTTTGTCGGAGCACCGCCTTCCTCAATCGGAAAGTTCGGGGCCGACACCGACAACTGGATGTGGCCGCGTCACACCTGCGACTTTTCGATGTTCCGTGTCTATGCCGGAGTGGACAACGAGCCGGCGGACTATAGTGTCGAGAACGTTCCGCTCAAACCGAAGAACCACCTGAAAATCTCGCTCAAGGGCGTGAAAGAAGGCGACTTCACGATGATTATGGGCTACCCAGGACGCACGAACCGCTTTGCCACCTCAGATGAGTTGAAAGAGATGCTTGCAGAGAACGACATCCGCATCGAGGCAAGAACTCTGCGTCAGGACCTCATGATGGAGGATATGCTCGCGGATCCGAAGGTGAAGATTCAGTATGCGAGCAAGTACAGCAGCTCATCGAACGGCTGGAAGAAATGGAAAGGAATGAAGCTCGCTTTCGACAAACTGAACGTCATTGGAAGGACTATGACAGAAGAAGATGCGTTCCGCGAGTGGGTTGCTGCAGATGGCGGGCGCACGGAAAAATATGGAAAGTCGCTTGATGAGATTGCGTCTGCGGTTGGCGCGGCAAGGGATGCGAACCTGCTGTCCACTTGGCTTATGGAGACCGTCTACCGCAGTGAAATCAGCAACATTGCCGCATCGGCTTTCGCCGCATACTTCTCGACAATGAAGGAGACTTCAGACAGCACTCTCGCGCTCGGAGAGGCAATGGACCAGATGGACGAGTTCTACAAGGACTACTCTCTCCCGACAGACAGGAAAATAACCGAGGCCCTTCTGCGTCTCTACCACCAGAGAGTGGACAAGGAAAACTGGATTATCTCCGACTTCAACGAAGAACGTCTCAAGGGATATGTCGATACGCTTTTCACGCAGAGCGCATTCACATCCGAGGAAAAGGCAGTGGAGGCCATCAGGAAGGCCGCAGCATCGGAAAACGGCATCCTTTCCCTTCGCGAGGACCCTGCATTCAAACTCTATCAGGAGTTTGTGCTGAAATATTTCCAAAACAACAACGAACTGAGCAAGTCGCGCGCACAGGTTGCCGAAGGCAAGAAAGCCTACACCGCAGGCCGTCTGGAATGGAAAAAAGGAGAGCCGTCCTACCCTGACGCGAACTTCACGATGAGGCTTACCTACGGCAATGTGATGGGATACTCACCTGCAGATGCCGTTGAGTATAAGTACTATACAACACTCTCGGGAGTGATGGAGAAGGAAGATCCGGACAACTGGGAGTTCGTAGTGCCGGCGGATTTGAAGTATCTCTATTATGCTCAGGACTTCGGACAATACGCGATGAAGGACGGACGCATGGCCACCTGCTTCTTGAGCAACAACGACATCACTGGAGGAAACTCCGGCTCTCCGATTATGAACGCGAAGGGAGAACTCATAGGACTCGCGTTTGACGGAAACTGGGAGTCCATGAGTTCCGACATCATGTTCGAACCGAATCTCCAGAGGTGCATAAATGTGGACATACGCTATGTGCTGTTCATCGTCGATAAGTTCGGCGGGGCTGGATACCTAATAGACGAAATGGACATAAGGTAAAATCGCAGTCATATTATATTATGATTAGAGAACAGGAAATACTTGAATATTTGAAGGATGTGCAGCATCCGGCGAAAGGCGACAAGAGCATCATTGAACTGGGGATGGTGGAAAAAATTGCCGTAGAGCCGCTTGAGGGTGAAGCAGTGCGCGTAACAGTAACGCTCGGCTTCAGCAAACACCGAGACCCGCTCGCCGAATATCTCATCGGCAGCACCAAGGCGGCAATCATACGCCACTGCCCGGCGGGCTCAGAAGCAGAAGTGATCACTGTCATCAAGGAGGAACCGAAACCGAAGAAGAAACCGGGACTCGACCTCGGCTTTGAGGAACTCGCGAATGTGAAACACATCATCGGTGTGGCTTCAGGCAAAGGCGGCGTCGGAAAATCCACCGTCGCGGTGAACCTTGCGGTAGCCCTCGCACGTCTCGGCTACAAGGTGGGGCTGGCGGACGCGGACGTCTATGGACCGTCCGTTCCGAAGATGACCGACACCGAGAACGAGGTCCCTGGCTCATTCCAAATTCCGGGAGAAGAGCCTGGCGAGCAGCCGAAGGACGTGATTATGCCGATTGAGAAATACGGCGTGAAATGGATGTCCATCGGCTATTTCGCAAGTCCCGAACAGGCACTCATCTGGCGAGGCCCGATGGCATGCAACGCGCTCAAGCAGATGATTCTGCAGGTCCGCTGGGGAGAGCTTGACTTTCTTCTCATAGACATGCCCCCGGGAACGGGCGACATCCACATCAGCCTCGTCCACGACATCCCACTGAGCGGAGCCGTAATAGTCAGTACGCCTCAGGCGGTGGCACTCGCCGATGTTGAGAAGGGAGTCAATATGTTCCGCAACGACAGCATAAACAAACCGATTTTCGGTCTTATCGAGAATATGGCCTGGTTCACTCCGGCTGAACTCCCGCAGAACAAGTACTACATTTTCGGAAAGGACGGAGGCAAGACAATGGCAGAAAAATACGGCATCGACCTCCTCGGTCAGATTCCGCTCGTCCAGAGCATCCGCGAAGACGGCGACAACGGCACCCCGGCAGCCCTTGGCACCGGCCCGGAATCCGTAGCGTTCCTCGCTCTCGCAGAAAAACTCGCCGCCAAACTCAAGTGAATGTTATTTCACCGACGAGGCGATGAGTTTTTCAAGGTCGGCACGTCCGATGCGTCCTTCGAGGCAGATGAATACGGATTCGTCCTTTTCGACTGAGGTCATTACGAAACTGGTTACAGTCTGTTCGTCGCCGCTGGTGTAAATCCGGACAAGTTCGCCGTCCTCTCTGGCCTCAAGCAGAAGTTCAAACTTTCCGGACTTGAGGAGTTTGTCAACCTCGGTCTTGAGTGCGGCATTAACCTTTTTGCTTTCGCTGTCAATGATGTACATGCCGCTGAGTTCCTTGACAACCGGTGCGATGTCTATGTCATCTTCCGGCATATCGATTTCAGGAAGCCTATCCATGAGGCGGAACATCGACGGGGAGATATAGACCGCGCTGACCTTCGGCTTGTCCGAAAACTTGTTGTAGATATCCTTGCCGCTCTGGGCGAATGATGCGGCGCACACGAGCATTGCCGCGATTATTGTTGCTATTCTTTTCATGTTTCTCAATTTTAAAAAAGTTATCGTTATTTATATATTAGTCCACCAAGTTGCCTGGTTATTCTGAGTATAAGTTTACTTCGGAAGATGATGGTGGTGTTGAAGGTTTATACCCGATGAGCTTTGACGTCTTCTGCATATTGGGAAGAGCCGCATCGGCGATGCTCTTTCCTTTGCCCACCTTGCTGCCGATCATTGCAAATGTTCTTTCCACCTGGGCGTAGGCCTCTTCCGGAGAGTCGAACGTGTCGACCGGAGTTACGGATGAGCGATGAAGGCCGAGACCGATGGCGACGACGGCTATGACCGCTGCGGCAGCAAAGACTGGTACAATCCTTTTCCAAAGCCGCATAGATGGGCGGGGAGAGTCGTGACGTAGAATTTCCGAGGCAAGAATCCGATTTTCAATGCCCTTGCCAAGGCTTTCCGGCACAGCGACGCTCTCGTCGTCAGATAGACGCTCCAAATCCTCCAATGTCAGTTTCTCAATGTCTTCAATCCTTTTCATATTCATCAGCAATTTTCTTCAGTTTTTTCCTTGCCCCACTGAGCAGAACCCTCAGACTCAGGTAGGGAATGCCTGTCCGTTTTTGTATCTGTTCGTATGACAGGTCGTCAATGATTCTCATTTTCAAGACTGTCCGTTCACGCTCCGGAAGGCTCTCGACAGCCTCAAGCACAGCCTGCATCTTCTGCCGTGCGGCAATCTGTCCGTCCTCCGGTGGCTGTTCTGGCTCCACCCCGTCCATGGAAGATCGCCCACTCATCCGCTTGCTCTTTAGCCTATCCAGACAGCTGTTCCGGAGCAACGTCAGGCAATATGCCTTTGGATTCCGCACCCCGTCGAGCGAGCCGGAGGTCTGCCAGAGCTTAAGATAGAGGTCCTGCACGGCGTCCTCGGCCTCAGCTGCAGAGCCGAGCAGCCTACAGGCAACCCTGTAAAGCCCGTTCCGCAGTGGGAGCCAATCGTTTATGAAGGTCTCTCGACTCATTCCTTTATCGAATCAGCAAGTCCGGCCAGTGATTCAGTGGATATGCTGCCCCAGAGACATATAAGGTCGCAGTCGGACGGCATATAGATAATCAGGTCTTCGACAGTCTTGCCGTCAGGAGAACTCGTGCCGTAGAAAAGCACATCTTCGCCGTCGTCCTTGACGCTCATAAGAAGCCGTTCCTCGCCCATAAGTGCCGTGAATTTCCGGTGAAATTCGTCTCTGACAGCCCTGCTGCTGTCTTCCATATCGACAAAAGTAAGTCCCTTAAGTTCGTCCATAGCCCTGACTGCCGTCATAGCCTCATCGTCATCCGAGACTTCCGCCTTCGCCGCCTTTCTGATAACCGCCACAGCGAAAGAACCCAAATTGACGGATTCAACGCCTTTTTTCTTATCAAATTCCTTGATAAGTTTTTTGACTTCGGACTTCGGGGCTTCTCCGGCATTCGCACAAGAAGTCGCCGCACCCGTCATAAGCAGCCCAAATCCGATAAATAAGATAGTTACGATTCGTTTCATATTCAAAAATAATAAAAAAATCAGTGTCTTTTTTGACGCGCCACATAAAAGACGAGCATATCCCCGATTTGTTAATGAAATTTTTCTGATTTATCGGATTATGATTTTTCTGACTTTTCAGTTACGAAAGTCGACAAAAAGCGACTTACCGCGCGGTTTGTCTTTCATAACACTGCGGAAAGTCTAAAAAATATCGACTTTCCGCAGTGTTTATCTTGCCAAACCGCGCGGAAAGTCAGTATTTTTCATTACATTTGCAGGCGAAGAATACAGACAAACTATTTATAGCCATGAAGATAATCGGACGATACAGCGAGATGGAACAGATTCGGAGACTGTATGAGGATCATTCCCCCGAGTTTGTTGTCGTATATGGAAGGAGGCGCGTCGGCAAGACATTCCTCATAAACCAATTCTTTAAGGACAATTTTACATTCAAGGTAACAGGATTGGCAAAAAAGGACAAGAATACGCAACTGCGCAACTTCGGCGAGGCGCTCAAGCGACAAGGGTCCCCACTATGTCCGATTCCAAAAAACTGGAATGAGGCTTTCGGCAGCCTAAGGACTCTGATTGAGAACTCCGGCAAAATAGGAAAAAAAGTAGTATTCATTGACGAACTGCCATGGATGTACACGCCTCGAAGCGAACTCGTCACTGCAATAGAGCATTTCTGGAACGATTGGGGCTGTACCCGTGAAGACTTGATGCTTATCGTATGTGGATCTGCTACATCATGGATAACAAAGAATATCCTAAGAAATAAGGGAGGTCTGCACAATCGCGTGACATCGAAGATATACCTCCGCCAATTCAATCTCGCCGAATGCCGGGATTATCTTATTGAGGCAGGTTTCCGCTATGAAGAGAAGGACATCGCTGAATGTTATATGATTATGGGAGGAATCCCATATTACTTGAGCCTTCTTGACAAGGGGCTTAGCCTCGCGCAGAATGTCGATAAGATGTTTTTCCAGAGAAACGGGAAACTTGACGGAGAATTTCAGAATCTCTATGCTTCTCTGTTTGACAACAGCGAGCCGTATCTCAAAATCATTGAGACTCTGAGCAAACGAAATTATGGTATGACCAGGAACGAGATTATTGAACAGACAGGACTCCCTGATGGAGGTGGGCTGAGTACGATTCTGTCAGATCTTGACAGCTGCGACATCATACGAAAATATCGTGCGTTCGGCAAAAAGGAAAATGATACGATATATCAACTGACGGATTTCTACACCTTATTTTATTACAAATTCATTAAGAAATACGGAACTTCCGACAAAGACTTCTGGGCATATCAGACCGCAACTCCGACACACAGCACCTGGGCAGGAATCGCATTCGAACAGCTGTGCATCCAGCATCATCTTCAAATTGAGAAGAAACTCGGAATATTCGGTATGCTCACAGAAACTTTCTCTTGGCGCTCAAAGGATGCCCAGATTGATATGATCATCAAGCGGGCGGACAAGGTGATAAACATCTGCGAAATAAAGTGGTGGGATGGTCCTTTCACGATTTCGAGAAAATATCGTGAAACGCTGGAAAACAAAATCGAGTCTTTTCGCTCCCAGTTAAAATTGAGGCGCACACTTCACCTCGTAATGGTCACCACCTTCGGTCTCCGTCACAACGAATACAGCAGTATCGTCCAGAACGAAGTCACGATGCACGACCTTTTTGAGAAATAGGCATTTCTTCAGGATGTCAGATATCATTTGAGAAAAGAATCGTTTTTTACAGAAAAGTCGATTCTTTGTCATATATTTGCAATTCATTACATTCACAGAAATCCATAAGGGACAGCGAGTGGATGTTTACATAAAAGAGCGTTTACTTTACGCTTGTCTTTGACCTTCGAAACTTAGCAACTCTCGAAAGTATGAATCCCACGCTTTCTTTGTTTATAGTTATTTTACTCCGAACTGGGGTTCTTTCGGAATGATGAAGAAAATATACTATTAAACATAACAACACAATGAAAAAATCCGTTTTTCTTCTGATTTGCATAATTGCAAGTCTGAATGTCTACGCACAGGACATCATCACCAAAAGTAACGGAGACGAAATTGTCGCCAAGGTTCTTGAAGTTAATCCAGACAATCTGAAATATAAGCTCTGGGACTATATGGATGGCCCGACATATACAATATTGAAGTCTGAAATCCTACTCGTAAAATACGAAAACGGACATAAAGATGTATTCGCTGGTAAAGAATCGGCAGAGACCACGCTCGAAGGACGAAATGAGACGACAGCAGTCGCTGAAAACATTGAGACAGAGAATCAACAAGTTCTGAAACTGAATGCCTCCGCTCCGGTAAGTCCCGGAATGAGATACAAGCAATACAAAAAATTGTATAACCATAGGATGTATATACCGGAACCGGGTGACAGATATTCCGTCGGCTGGGGCGGCTGGGCATCATTCTTCATCCCGGGACTCGGTCAGATGATAAACGGAGAAGGCGGCAGAGGTGCCGGTTACCTAATTGGTTCTATTCTATGCGGAGCGACAACAATTCTGGGAGCTAACCTATGTAATGTCGGAGTCTCGATCGATGACGAAGGGATGATTATAGGAGGCCTCATTACCACAATATGCGGTTCTGTAGCTTGGCTTTCTGTTGACATCGGAGCAATCGTTGATGGTGTTCGTGTTGCAAGAATAAAGAATATGTATTATCAAGATATTCAGAAGATAAAGAACCACCCAGAAATAAATGTTTCCATGCAGCCATACGTCTCTGCAATAAGCAGTCATATCGGAGCCGGTCTTGACACCCCTGTAGCTGGAGTATCTCTCTGCATAACATTCTAAGGTTGAGAAAGCATGGCCAAAATACTGACAACCAAAGGTATTTCAAGCAGCATCGAGGAACTAATCCGCTCTGCAAGGAAAGAACTGACAATTGTATCTCCATATCTACAGATTTCCGAGGAATTTGAGCAAAGGTTTCAAGACTTGATAAAACGAGGTGGACCGCAGATTGTGTTCATATATGGAAAACGGAAAGAGAATGAAGACACACGTAATTTCTTCATGGAAAACTCTTCTGATATTGATGTTTATTTCAACGAGAAGCTCCACGCCAAATGTTATATGAATGAAGACACGGCAATCATAACATCAATGAATCTTTATGAGGCATCGGAGAAAAACAGGGAACTCGGAGTGTTGATTGAAAAAAATTGCGACAGAGTGTTGTATGACACAACAAGAGACGAGGTAGAATCAATAAAAAACAACTCCGAACGCAAACGCTTCAAAAATGCCGATGTAAGCCCCGGATATTGCATCAGATGCGGAGCCAAAATACCATTTGACCCGGAGCGTCCATATTGCAGATCCTGCTTTGGAGTATGGGCTCAATATGGAGACGAAACATATCCGGAACATTTCTGCCATTATTGTGGAGGAAAGGCCGACACCACAATGCTGAAGCCGCTTGAACTGAGCTGCTATAGAAAACAGATGTGGTAACTATCATTTCCTATCTGACAGACCAGCGACAAACTATCACCTCGCCGACGAGGCGATGAGGTTTTCGAGGTCGGCGTGGCCGAGGCTAAGGTCCGATATACTTACAGGATTCCCGAGCAGGACAATCTGTGGGAGTACTATCTGGTTCTAATAAGAACCGCTTGTTTCGGCAGGGCTCATAGAATTGACAGTCCCCGAAAAACCAAAAAGCAGAAACCAGAAATTTATAACGACGGAAAAGGGGAAAAGGATCCTGGCCGACAAATCAGTGCCGAAATAACAGCATCTGATTACTCCACATATTCGCTCGGGAGGAACTGCTGCCAGGAGTCGAGGTCGCTGGTGTTCTCGACTTTCTGCGGGCAGAAGCGCCAGACGTCCGGTCGGCTTTCGATGAAGACACCGCCTTTCAAGGGAAGAGTCTTTCCGGACTGGGAAGCGATGTAGTCAATCAGGCCGTTATGTTTATAGGGGTCGTCCGGGCGGCTATCCTTAGTCTTGGTGTCGAGAAGAAAGACAACGCCGTTTTCTGCTGTGCGACAACCACTGACTTATCGGAATTCAGAGACCAAAAATCTCCGATTTATCGGAATTCACCTATTGAATGAGTTTGAATGAGAAAGCATACTCTGAAAACCGAATCGATGTAAGAACTTTATTAGTAAGAAAGTTGTTACTAATAGAATTATTACATATCTTTGTATCCATAAATCAATAAATTATGGCAGAGAAACCTTTTGTTTTCGGAGTTGCCGCAGCTGGCGAAAACTTTACTGACAGAGAGCAGGAAACGGAGCGGCTTCTTGCAAATTTTCGCTATGGGGTGAATACAATCCTGATTTCTCCACGCCGTTGGGGAAAGACATCTTTGGTCAAGAAAGTCTGTGGACTTGCCGAATCGGACAAACTGAAGATTGTTTTTTTTGACATATTTTCCTGCCGCACGGAAAAGGACTTTTATGATGTGCTTGCAGAATCTGTACTGAAGCAGACTTCTTCTAAATGGGAGGAGTGGGTTGAGAACGCCAAGATTTTTCTGTCGCGTATCAGCCCAAAGATTTCAATGGGGCCTGATCCGATGACTGATTTCTCTATTTCGCTTGAACTAAACAACAAGAGAGAAGATATCTCAGAAATTCTGCAACTCCCCGAAAGAATCGCCCAAAAAAAGGGCATCAGTATAGTTGTCTGCATCGATGAGTTCCAGCAGATAGCGGATTTTGCCGACTCAAAGACTTTTCAGAAAAGACTCAGGACAGTGTGGCAACACCAACAATCAGTCTCATATTGTCTGTTCGGAAGTAAGAAACACCTTATGAACGAGCTGTTTGAGAAGAGAAGTTATCCGTTTTACAAATTTGGGGATTCAATATATCTAAAGAAAATGCCGACATCCGTATGGATTGACTACATCGTAGGACGGTTCATATCGACAGGAAAGGAGATATCCCGTGAACTCTCGGAAAAGATATGTCTCACAGTCGATAATCACTCGTCGTATGTGCAGCAGCTGGCGTGGCTGACTTGGATTCATACAGACAGTATAGCAACGGAAAGCGACTTTGAGGAGGCTCGTCAGGATATGATAGACCAGAATACCCCGTTATTCGAGAAGCAGACAGAGAATCTTACGGCTTATCAGATGAATTTCCTTCGTGCGATTGTTTCCGGTATTCATGGAGAGTTCTCGACTAAGGATGTCATTACGAAGTATGATCTGGGGTCATCCGCAAATGTCAGTGCCGTGCGGCGTTCACTCACTAAAAGAGAACTGATAGATGTCGAAGACCGCAAGGTAATTATTCCCGACCCTGTTCTTGAAATGTGGCTTCGGCGTGAGTTCGCAAGGTAATGGTTCGGAAAGATGATGGCAATCACGATAGTCGCTCATATAGTCGCTCTAAAAATAATTTTTGCCGCTTTCGGGTTTTGTGACTAACTTAGCGAGTTTGAAAAAACACTAAATGTAGGTGAATATATAGGTAATAAAGTTGGGCCTGCAAAGGGCGGGCATTGGGAAATTATCAAGAAACAAAATTTGGGAGGAAAATGATATGGCAAAGGAGAATTCGGGGTTGACGCCTATGATGAAGCAGTTCTTTGCGGTGAAGGCACAACACCCTGAGGCTCTGCTGCTTTTCCGTTGCGGAGATTTCTATGAGACCTACGGAGACGACGCGCTGACGGCGAGCAAGATACTGGGAATCGTGCTGACACGGCGCTCCAACTCGGCTCCTGACTCGGTTCCTATGGCCGGGTTTCCCTACCACTCCATCGACACCTACCTTCCCCGGCTCGTACGGGCAGGCTACAAAGTGGCCGTCTGCGACCAGTTGGAAGACCCGAAACTCACCAAGAACATAGTCAAGAGGGGCATCACCGAGGTCGTGACTCCAGGAGTGGCGTTCAACGAACAGCTGCTCGACCAGAAGGAGAACAACTTCATCGCCGGGCTATGTTTCAACAAGGACAAATGCGGGGCGGCGTTTCTGGATGTTTCCACAGGCACTTTTCAGGTGGCGGAGGGGTCGCTGGACTATGTGATGAACCTGCTTGACTCATTCGGTCCGAAAGAATTGCTTGTGCCGAAGGGTTACGAAAAGGGAATAAAGGAAAAAACCAACGGAAAATACTACATCTCCACGCTTGAGGAGTGGGCTTTCGTTTATGACAACTCGGTCGAGAAACTAAAAAAACAGCTGAAAGTCGATTCGCTCAAAGGTTTTGCGGTCGACAATTTCGCGCTCGGTGTGACATCGGCCGGAGCACTGCTGATATACCTTGAACAGACACAGCACAGCGGATTGAGCAACATCTGCTCCATCTCCCGCATCGACGGTGAGAGGTTCGTATGGATGGATCAGTTCACCTACCGTAATCTCGAAATTTTCGGAAGCACTGCCGGAAAGGACGGAGTCAGCCTCATCGACGTCGTCGACCAATCCTCCAGTCCTATGGGGTCAAGACTGCTGCGCAACTGGCTCGCGCTGCCGATTATGGACATCGAAGAGTTGAGACAGCGTCACGATGTCGTGGAATGGTTCACGAAGAACACGGAAAGCCTCGATACAGTGAAAGAACTCATCGGGGACGTCGGAGACCTTGAGAGGATTGTCTCACGTGCAGCGGCGGGGAAGATTCTTCCCAGAGGCGTGCTTATGGTCAAGCGAGGCCTGAGCCGGATGATGCCGATAAAAGAACTGTGCGAAGCCTCCGGATGCGGGCCGCTGAAGGAACTCACGGAAGGGCTAGAGGGTTGCAACGAGCTGATTGACTCTTTGGAGAGGACCATCGACCCGAACGCAGCAGCGATGCTCGGAAAGGGCGATGTAATTGCTCCCGGGGTGAATGCGGAACTGGACGAACTCCGACGCATCGCCCGTCACAGCAAAGACTATCTTCTTGAAATACAGCAGCGTGAGACCGAACGCACAGGCATATCCTCTCTTAAAATCAACTACAATTCCGTTTTCGGCTACTACCTCGAAGTACGCAATGTCCACAAGGACAAGGTGCCCGAGGAATGGGTGCGTAAACAGACCCTCGTCAACGCCGAAAGATACATAACCCCGGAACTCAAGGAATATGAAGAAAAGATTCTCGGGGCGGAGGAAAAGATATATATACTTGAATCTCAGATATATAACGCACTCGTTGACCAAATTCGCAACAACATCGTCCGGATTCAACGGAACTGCGGAATCATCGCCCGCCTCGATGTTTTGGCCGGTTTTGCGCAGCTCGCTATTGAAAGACACTACTGCCGTCCGATTATGAACGACGGAATGAAACTCGACATCATCGAGGGGAGGCATCCGGTGATTGAGACAATGATGCCGGCAGGCGAGGAATATGTCCCTAACGACGTACACCTCGACTCCGACGGGCAACAGATTATCATTCTCACGGGACCGAATATGGCGGGTAAATCGGCACTTCTGCGTCAGACGGCACTCATTGTCCTGCTCGCGCAAATCGGCTCATTCGTGCCGGCAAAGAAGGCTGAAATAGGATGGTTCGACAAGATATTCACCCGTGTGGGCGCGTCCGACAACATATCCCGGGGAGAATCCACTTTTATGGTGGAGATGCTCGAAACCTCGATGATTCTACACAATCTGTCCGCCCGTTCGCTCGTACTTCTCGATGAAATCGGGCGCGGTACATCGACCTACGATGGAATGTCCATAGCACGCGGAATCGTTGAATATATCCACGAATACGGGCATGGGGCTAAGACTCTTTTTGCGACCCACTATCACGAACTGAACGATATGGAGGGCATCTATCCGCATATACACAACTATCACATCGCCGTCAAGGAGGTGGGCAAGCAGGTCATTTTCCTGCGCAAGATGGTCGAGGGCGGAGTGGCGCACAGTTTCGGCCTGCACGTTGCGAGAATGGCAGGTATGCCGCCGCAGGTGATTGAGTCAGCGGAACGGACGTTAGCCGAACTGGAGGCAAACGACGGCAAGGCTCCTGTCGTTAAACCGGTCAAACCGCACAATGTCAAGGAGGGGCGCGTCGAAAGCGACGGCTCGCTTCAATTAAGCTTCTTCCAACTCGAAGACCCGCTGCTTTCCTCCCTCAAGGAAGACCTTGACAAGGCCGACCTCAACTCGATGACTCCCCTTCAGGCATTTGACCTGCTGCGGTCGATGAAGGAAAAGATGGGACTATAAAAAGGGCTCTGATTATCACATGATATTGGCCGCCTGCCTGAGGGTCGGGCGTGCAAAGGTGGTGAAGTTTGCGAAATACCTGCCGGAGGGTAGCGACAATAGTCACCGTTCTGTATCATCACATTGTATTTGTGCAGCAAAAATTAAAGTGTATCTTTGCAGCAAGGATTAACGTGTAACATTCTAAGAATATGGCAATACCTTCAGAAAAACTTGCACAGTCTCTTGACGTCTTAAGACAGTTACAAGAGTCTAAGAACAGTCCTGTAATCAGATCTTCGGAAATCAGCAGAACCCACTATGAGCGTCTTGTTAAAAACGGCTTTCTGATGAAAGTCGTCGGGGGATGGTATATTCAGTCAGATCCGGCAGCTGTTTCCGGTGACACTACGGCCTGGTATATTTCATACTGGAGGTTCATTTCCGAGTATATACGGGAGAAACTTGGAGAAGAGTGGTGTCTGCCAGCCGAAGTTTCATTGGATGTTCAGACCGGCAATTGGACAGTCCTTCCCCAATTGACTATACGCTCGCCGAGATGCAATAACACAAGTCTGAGTCTTCCTTTCGGCTGCAGCATCTTTTTTTTGAAAGCGGATTGTGCTACTAATGTTGTCAAGGAAAGCCGATATGCTCTGAATGTTTACAGCCTCCCCGAAGCCTTGGTGATGTCGTCGCCGATTCTCTTCCAACGCAGCAGCATTACTGCCAGGACAGCACTTGCTGCAATAAGGGATTCATCGGAAGTACTTCCATATCTCCTTGACAAAGGGCGTTCATCACGCGCCGGGAGATTGATAGGCGCATTCAGGAATGTAAATATGCTTCCGATCGCCGATGAAATAAAATCCACGATGGTTCGTTTCGGATATGTCATTCGTGAAGAAGATCCATTTTCCGACAAGTATGAGTTTGTCAGAGATCTGTCTCCATACGCCACGCGTATTCGCCTGATGTGGAAAAGTATGCGCGATGCGGTGCTTGCCGTAAAACCTTCCGTGCCTGCGGGAATCAATATCGAAGCCTATATGAAGGATGTCGAGGACCGATATAAGATAGATGCATATCATTCTTTATCCATTGAGGGGTATAAGGTTTCGGAAGAACTGATTGAAAAAGTCCGCAGTGGCAATTGGAAGCCAGATGAGAATGCGTCTGACAAAGAAGATAAGGCCGCTCTTGCGGCACGAGGATATTGGCAGGCATTTCAGGAAGTCAAGAAAAGCCTGCTGTCAGTCCTCGATGGCAAGAATGCAGGTGAGGTTGTAGAGAAAGACCACCGCGTATGGTATCAGGAGATGTTCGCTCCGTCTGTGATGGCCGGAATAATCAAGGCCGGAGATATCGTAGGGTATAGAACCGCCCAGGTCTATATTCGCAATTCAATGCATACGCCTCTCAATCCCGAAGCCGTCAGGGATGCGATGCCGGTACTTTTCGACCTGTTGAAAAGTGAAGAAGATGCGTGGGTGAGGGCTGTGCTTGGTCATTTCATCTTCACTTTCATACACCCGTATATGGATGGAAACGGACGAATGGGAAGGTTTATGATGAACGTAATGCTGGCCTCCGAAGGGTATCGATGGACTATCATTCAAAAAGAAATGCGAGACAAATATATGTCTGCTCTCGAACGCGCCAGTGTCCAAGGTGACATAAACGATTTTGCATCCCTCCTCGCCGGCATAGTCGGATGAATATAGGGCGCCACCTAGGGTTCCTCCTCAAGCATAATAGTGCATGCCACAAAGCAGATACATACGTGAGCTTCGATTCTGTTGAAGAGCCTATGATACATAGGGCGCCTTTATTCGCCAACCAATTGGGCACGGAGGCGGACGATAAAATCTGGCGGAAGTTTACCTATGGATTCAAGATCACACAAGGCTGCAGACGGGTCAAATTCAGAGAGATAGGCTGGGGCGCCATATGGGTCTTCAGTTATGAAGCTGCCGCATTGGAGAATCGCCAGAAAAGAATCAGGCATCTTGCAGATGCGGTCCACATAGGTTCCGAAAGCCATCTTTGCCTCCGGAGCGAACTTCCTCATCCTGCCAATCCGCCCCTTCGCCCCGTCAAGGAGCGCAATATCTTCCGGAGAAAACTCAGGAAATCTGCAATCCACCGTGAGGCATTCGCTGATATCGGATTCAGGGAGATATATCTTCAAGGTCACGTTCGCCCCGTCGTAGGTCCATAGTGCCTCGGAGGGGGCTTCGTTTCCGGAAAAATCCTGTCCGGCAAAGCGCGAATAGCGGACGGGGACACCGTTGAAAAGAACTTCTGACGGTGCGTATGAGTTAGCGAACTCAATTATGACGCGGCGGGACTGCGCAGCGGAGGCGAACCGTCCCGTGCGCGGAGTCACTTCTATATGCGTGCTTCGTACGTCGGAACGTTTGCTTATTGTAGTTGTCGCATATTCTGAAACGTATGCCTGCGTCTGGCCGTCGTCTTCATAAACTTTCGCTGTGCTGCTGCCATAGCCGGGAGCAACTAACAGCCGCAGAGTGTTGTCCGTGCCCTGCAAGGATGTGATTTTTTCGGATGCCATAGGGATTATGGCTCCGGCCCTGACAAACCACGGATTCTCGTTTATTGTGTAGCGGAGCGTTTCTGTGACGCCGCCATGGAACACTCTGCCCGAGGCCACATCGAACCAGTCCGATCCTTCCGGAAACCATATTGTGCGCGGTGCCAACCCTGTAACACTGTCCGTAGGTTCACAGACGACAGTCGCGAGAATGTCATCACCGAACATATATTCCTGCGTGAAGGAGTATGCCTCGGGAACTTCCGGATGGTCGTAATAGAGCGGACGGCAGATGGAAATGCCGGTGTCGAAGGCCTCGCGGGCGGAGGTGTAGATGTATGGTGATAGACTGTAGCGCAGGCGGATGGCGTCGCGCATAGCAGGGAAATGGTCGGGGAATTTCCAAAAATGCTTTTCAATCACGGGGTCCTTTGTGGAGTGCGTCTTGAAAATGGGGGTGAACACGCCGTACTGAAGCCAGCGGGTGTAGAGTTCAGGGTTTGTGGACTTCATCCCCTCATATTTCTTGAATCCCCCGATGTCATGACCCCAGTAGCCGTATGCTACGTTCGAGGCTGTAGCGGTAAAATACGGAAGATAACCGAGAACTTTCCATGTGGCGTAGGTATCGCCGGAGAATCCGACCGGGTAGCGGTGGCTTCCTATTCCTCCCCATCTATGATATATCATAGGTCTCGGAGCCTGAATCCCGAGGTGCTCCGTACGCCTCACCTTGTCGTTGAAGAAACACCAATTCAGCCAGAAAGTGTTACTTAGTCCGGGAACATAGCGGCTATACTTCCACTGCTGCCAGTCCTGCCACCAAAAATCAACTCCTTGTTTTTCAATAGGATGAATAATGGAATTAAAATAGGCATCAGCCCATTCAATCTGGCTCATCCTATGCGGAACCGGTGCCGGCTGCCCAGCCTTTCCCTCACCGGCAGGTTTCTTCACTCCTGCATAATGATATGGTTCCGTGCCATAGACATAGCCTTGGGGACCATCATATTCAGAAGTCCTTGACAGGTAGTCCTTGACAAAACGACCATAAGGTTCCTCAAAAGGCTGTATTCCCTCATTGAAGTGTAAGTTAAGCGCAGTCTTGACGCCAAGCCCGCGAAGTTCGGAAAGACAGTTCTCAGGTGACGGAAAAAGCTGCTTCTGCCAGGTGTAGCCAGTCCACCCGATAGACTCTCCGAAGTCATCTTTCAGGCAGCCGCCCAGTTTCAGCGAGAACACCTCGTGCCAATCCATGTCTATTATCATCACGTCAATCGGAATTCCGTAGGAACGGATTTCTCGGCACAGACCGGCAATCTCGAAGTCCGAATACTGCCAATAGCGGCTCCACCAGTAGCCGAATGCCCATTTAGGAGGCAAAGGAACCTTTCCTGAAATCTTCGTAAAATCCGAAACGGCGGCCTTATAGTCGTGTCCATAGGCGAAGATGTACCAGTCCTGCCTTTCCCCGTCCCCACGCTGCGCGACCCAACTCTTCCAGTCCGAATCTACCGGCTTGAGTATATGGCGCTCCGACTCATCAATCACAGCCCAGCCGTCACGGGATACAACTCCCTTGTCAAACGGGTCTATGGTCTTCTCCCCATCACAGCTGTCAAGCGTGCGGCAGGTGCCGAGCAGGTTGCCCCCCTCGTCCATTCCCGGACGCCATACTATTATGTACGCACTATCGCCTTGAACCATGTTAAACGTCACGGAGAGATTTGATGTGTCGAACTTTCCCTTTCCGGAATAGACGAGCTTCAAGTCCTCCGTCTCGATGACCGTCCTGTTACGCGACTTTCTGACCTTGAACTGCGGCACGTCAAGTCTGCGGTTAACGACTCCGAGCGTTGCATTATCCTCGAAATGTCCGTCTTCTGCCCATTCCATACGCACAAGCCGCGACGTGAGGACTGTGAATCTGGCATTCCCCGACACTACGACCGCATCCGGATTCGCAACAGGATTGTCGCACGGCAGTCTGTCCGGTTCGGCATTGGAGACAAATGGCGACAAAGACAGCACAACAACTATCAGAAGAGTTTGAATAATGGCGTTTTTCATCTTATAGTTTTTCTTTTCCGCACTATTTCATCAGCGTCGTGTTGATGTAGTTCTGGTCCACCTTGCAGTTGGAGAACTTGCATTGCTCAAGGAAGGACTGCATTGCGTTCTTCGCTATACTCTGGTCCGGACGAGCGCTACGGATGGCAGGGTAGCTGCTGCGGTCGGCTTCGGAGAAGGAGACTATGCTGTCCCAGCCTGCGGCCGGTGTGAAATTTACGAAAGAGCCCCCTGTCTTCATCTTCTTGTACGGCCAGTAGGTGTAACCCAAATTATTGGCAATAAAATATTTGCTCATCGCAAGCTGCTGTTCCATCGTCAGATGCCCCGTCTCGCCCACAAACATCGGAACTCCTGTCCTGTCGCGGAACTCCACGAGATACTTCACGCTCTTTTCGGGCGCGTCCTTGAAATAGCAGTGGCAGGTGTACATGAGATTCGAATCAAACTTCCAGTCGGTGAACATCGAAAATTCAGTGTTGCCACGTGCTCCGCCGAGGATGATGATGTGGTTTTTGTCGATGGCACGGATGGCCGCCGTGAGCCTCTTGTAGAGCGGTTCGAGCTTCGGGTAGTAGAGCACGTCCCAACTATCCGTCGTCGGACGGTGCTCAATGGGCTCGTTCAGTAACTCATAACCGAGTACGAGAGGGTTATCCTTGTAGCGCTCAGCGATGCTCACCCAGATTTTCTCCAACTCATCCTGACACTCGGAGTCCTCGAACAGCCACGGATAGCCGAAGCTGTCATCGACATTTCCACCGCCCTGTCCTCCCGGAGCGCAGTGCATGTCGAGGATGAGGTAGAGCCCGAACTCGTTGCACCAGCCCAGCACGTTATCGATTCTCTTGAATCCGTCCTGCTCCGAAGTGAGACCCATATAGTCCTCGTCGGTAAAAAGGCGGTAGTGCAGCGGAAGACGGATGGTGTTCGCGCCAGTGCTCTTGATGAAACGTATGTCCTCGCGTGTTATGTAATTGTCCTTGAACTTCTTCCAGAACGATGCTGTGTATTCTTCGCCGACAAGTTCCTTGAACATGCGGTCAATCATCGATGCGGAGTTCGTCTTCGTAAATCCGAACATATACCCTTCTGGATTCAGCCAGTTTCCGAGGTTCGTCCCCTTGATGAAGAATTTGGTGCCATCGGGCTTCACGATGTCTTTTCCCTGAACCTTGAGAAATCCTCCCTGTGCGAATGCGGCCTGTGTGTAAAAGATGAATAGGAATACCGAGGAAATCAGAGTGATGATTGCGAGTTTTCGTTTCATTTGTAAGATTCTTTTTTTTATACGGATATATCATATTTTCGTCGGCATCGTCAGAAAGCGGCTTCGACGCTCTTATTTTTCCTGCATTCGGAGAATTGACAGGCATCGGAAAAGTCAACAAGGGATTCAGCGACATCTCCAACATTGAAATTTCCGAGGGCGTGCAGGTCGTCGAACGTAGTTCTTTTGGAATCCGCAAACCTCGTCACGGTGTTCCATCCTGTCACGGGTCCGAATGAAAGGAGCGAGCAGTCGCCCTCATAACTTTTGTAGGGAGTGAATGTATATCCCACATTATTCTCGCTCATCTTCTTTGCCATCCGGCTGCCGTCGGCACCGGGATTGACCCCCGAAAGCAGTGCGGGAAGTCCAGTGTTGTACTCGCGAAAACGGACGATTGCGTCCAAAGCCGAATCAAAGGCTGACGGGGTGTCGGCATGACCGGTATAGAGGATGTTGTCGTCGAACTCGAAGTCGCTGTAGCAACTGAAGTCCTGTCCGTCACGGACGGCGTCGAGGATTATCACGTGATTCTTGTCTGCAGCGCGTATGGCCTTGACGGTCTTGCGGCAGAGCGGCTCAACTTTGGAGAGAAGGTCGTTGAACTTGGCATCGGCACAGAGAGGGGAGTCCATAATTTCATATCCCAGGAGGCTTTTTTCGGCCTTGTATCTTTTGGCCATCTCGCCCCAGATTTTCGTCATCTCTGTCTGCTGGGCCTTTCCGCCGAGAAGCCATGGATAGCCACAGCCGTTGTCGCTCCAGTCGCCGGTCTGTCCACCAGGGGCTGCCTTCATGTCAAGAATCACATAAAGCCCTGCCGCGCTGCACCATTTCATGAGATTGTCGAGCCGCATGAATCCGTCCTGCTCTGCGTCCAGTCCCATAAAGTCCGTGTCGGAGGAAAAGAGCCGCCAGTCGAACGGGACCCTGACGGTGTTCGCCCCACATTTCGCGATGTAGCGTATGTCCTCTTCCGTAATGAAGCCGTCCTTATGCCTCTTCCAGAACGCTGCTGCTCTCTTGGGTCCTGCAATCTGGCAGAACATCAGGTTCAGGTCCCTCTCTGCCCGGGTTTTCGTAAATCCGAACAGCGCCCCGTCCGGACTCAGCCACCCAGCAAGATCGACTCCTTTCATCAGAAAGATGGTCTTGTCCGGTTTCATCAGCGAGCGCCCCTGCACATAAATGTACTCAGAAGGTGTTGTTTTCTCCGGTCTGTCAGGCACTCTCTGTTCCTGAGGTGTCTTGGTGCAGGAGACCACTCCCGAGGCTACAAAGACTGCTAAAGTTGTAATTTCCCAAATACGTTTAGAAACCTTCCAAAAAATCTGAAGCAGTTTGTTTTTCTCATATTTCTTAGTTGCGCAACATCTGTCCATAATCAGTTATTCTTCAGAAAGTCCAGCCATCACGCACATAAATTCGTGCCGTGATGGCCGGGTTGTTCAAATTATTTGCTCCAAGTGCAGTTTCCCACCGTCGGCTGTACCTTGCTGGCTGTATTGCACAGATAGTCCATGAAGTTATCGGCGGTAAGTTCAAGTTCAGCCCCATCGATATTCGTCGAACAGCTGAATGACGCACCGTCAATGGCAGCGTTCTCTGTGACGTTTCCGAATGCAAGCCCCCAGAAGAAATTATCACTCAACTTCTTCATCTCAAAGGATGCTGTACATGAACTATTCCCGCTTATAGCGACGGCTTTCTTTGCATAGGCAACAAAACCTCCGACAGCGCCAACGCAGAGATTGTTGCCATTCTTCAGTACGCCGGCAGACTCGCAGTTTTCAATATTAACGTTCTTTGCAAGGCCCGCAATACCTCCGAGTACCGTGGTGTTTACGTTCATCCATCCTCCTGAGATGGTGCCATTGTTGCGGCAGCCGCTGATAGAAGATGGTTTCGTGTCCCCGCCAATCACAGCGCCGACAATTCCTCCGACATTGTCATGTCTCGCACCGGAGTTTCCATTTCCTACACCACCCCAGTGACGGCAACTGCTGAATAACTGACCGGTATTCGAGCTGTTTTTGATAACTACAGATATGCCTGCCCCGTCATCTCCTACATTCACATATGTTTGGTCGCCATTATTGCTGTAGTTAGCAGCGTTGCAGCATCCTAGTATACCACCGACGGATGTGGAAGCGTTGAGTGACTGTTCTCCATCAGAAATACGGCTTATGGTTCCGCTGTTCGAACAGCCGTCAAAAACAACTCCGTCAGTCTGAACTGAACCGCAGATTCCGCCATAGACAGATATTCCGACAACTTTCTCTTTTCCCTCAGAAGATGCTGCCACAGAAATCTTTCCTTCATTCACGCATCCGATGAATTTGCCCGACTTCAGAACGGCATCCTTCTTTCCATAGATTCCGGATGCCTCTACTACCGCACCCATCGTGTTTCCGAACGCCGCAATACCGCCTCCGAGGTTCGCGATATGCTTGTCAGTATTAGGGTTATGTATTTTCAGGACAATATCTCCGAGGTTCTTGCAACTCTGAAGCGTGCCTCCGTTCTGCGCGACAAGAGCACCGATGAGCATAGCCTCGTTTACCGTAATATTGTTCACCGGACAGTTCACGGTGACGTCGGAAACTGTTCCGAGATTTACTTTTGCAAGAGCGGCGTTGCCCCATTCGTATGGCTTTTCGAAGCTTGTGAATGCGCCTGTAAGCTTAAGGTTGGCAACCTCGGCATGCTCCCCGAGGGTCTCGAAAAGCGGACGAGTGTTTGCAGTCTGCGTGATTGTGTGACCATTGCCTGCGAACTTGCCGTCAAAAGTTCCTGTTGCAATAGAAAGATTCTCGGCGATAATGTCGTTGACGAGGCTGACAGTCTTACCCGCGTAGTTATTGCCATTCGTCACAGCTGTAACAAAGGCTTCCCAATCGGCAATCGTCCTGATTTCGTCAGCCATTTCCTTAGCGTTGTCAAGGTCAAGGATGTAGCATGTGACGCTCGCCCGCTTGTAGTCGTATCCGGAAGCATATGAGTAGGTGCGCGTATTCTCCTTGGCTGTAGTTTCTTCGGTTGCGGCACCTTCTCCCTCCGTTGCAGCGGAAGTCGTCGTGACAGTGAAAACGCCTGTGTATGAGCCCGGAATGACAGTCATGAACACAGATACACCGTCGGCTGAAACAACAATCGGAGTCTCTGGAGAAACGCTAACTGTCTCTGACGAGCCGACATACTCGGCAAGTGCTCCAGTCTTTGTAACTTTCGTAAGATCAAAAGAGAACTCACCCGCAACCTTGCCGCCGTCCTTTGCAGCAAATGATACGGAAGTGATTTTTTCTCCGGCATGCTTCGTCACGTCGCCCTTTATCTTCAACTCCACCATCGCACCGAGATGCCTGAACTTGAGCGGCTCCTCAACTACAGTGCCCGGGGCAGGAAGCGCGACAGGAACGGCCACCATCGGGTTATAGATACCGTTAAATCCGGCCTTCTGAGTCTGCGCAACGGGAATTTCGAGAGTGACAGCATCCTTGGATACCGTCACGCCCTCGGCGTTTGCCACATAAGGGTAGTAGGCGTAGAGCATATCATTCTCCGCATATCCGTTAACATTTGAAAGAAAATACGCCTTGCCTTCTGTTGTTCTTGTAAGTCCTGCCTCGGCATTAACGGTCTTGTCCGCGATGAAAAGCCCGATTTTGTCGGTCGCGTCTTCCCATTTCACGCTGTAATCCCCGACAGCAGGGTCGGTGAACGTGGTCTTTGTCGGATTGCCCGCGGCGATGCGGAGTTCAACTTTTTCTGACGAAGACTCAATCCGCCCCTCGCCAATCTGTTCCTTGCTGCAGGACGCGATGCACAGTCCTACGAATGCAAATGCCATGGCGGCATAATTCATTTTCATACTCATCATAGTTTTAGAGGTTAAACTACAGGCCGATGTAGGCACCGTTTATCGTGACATCTTCCGTTCCTTCCGTATCACTGAATCCGGAAGCCGCGAAACCCTGTTCCGCTCTCACTTCGCCGCACCACATTTGGGGGGGGCAATAAATTTTAGTGTTTTCCATATTTTTATGTTTTTAGTTTTTCCCCCCCCATCTCAAGTTCGATGAGGGGAGATGGATTATCATCCTATTATTTCGTCCACTTGCAGCCGGAAACCGTCGGCGGAACCTTGCTGGCTGTGTTGCACAGATAGTCCATGAAGTTATCGGCGGTAAGTTCAAGCTCAGCCCCATCGATATTCGCCGAGCAACTGAATGACGCGCCTTCAATTGTGGCGTTCTCCTTGACATTTCCAAATGCGAGCCCCCAGAGCATCGCCAAATCCTTGTTGAGTTTGGCCAGTTTGAATGTCGCTCCGCAGCTGCTTTCCCCAGTCACAGACACGCCCTTGAACGAAAATCCCGCAAAGCCCCCTGCGGCACCGACACAGGTATTTTCAAGCGCCGAGACAGTCCCGTTTGAGACACAATCCGCCATTTTCACATTCTGTGCAAGGCCTATGATTCCGCCAAGAACAGTCGTGTTTACGGAAGTTGCCCAGCCGCCTGTCACCGCGCCTGTGTTGGTACATTCAGAAAGAGTCACTTTGCCGTCATCCTTTCCTATCGCAGCACCGACGACACCACCCACGTTGTCAAGACGAGCAGGAGAATTGCCGTTGTTGAGACACCCGCTGTGACGACATTTGCTGAGCAGTGCGCCCGAATTCTCGCACCCCTTGACTGTCATGGAGTAGCTCTTGCCACCGTTGATGCAAATCTGCGCACCGTTGTCCTTCCAGTCGTTGGCGAATGTTCCCGCGCAGCGTCCGAGTATGCCTCCAACGCAAGTTGAGCCACCGCTTGAGCCCTCACCATCAGAAATGCGGGAAATCGCCCCGGTGTTGCGACAGTTTTCAAACACGGCCCCGTCAAGTTCGACGATTCCGCAGATTCCACCATAAGTCGACACACCCAGCGCCTTTGAACCAGATGTGGCCTTCACGCTGATACTTCCATTATTCACGCAATCGACGAACTTACCGGCCTTGCACTCTGCATCGGCGAAATAGAGACCCGTATTGGAATCAAGTCCGGCAATCGTATGTCCGTATGCGACGAGTCCGCCTCCGAAGTTGGCGCAAGCGACATCATTTTCGTTCTGGCCACCTACTGCGACCTCAAGCGTGACATTTCCGTCGTTAGTGCAGCTTTTCATCACGCCTCCGTTCTGCGCGACGAGCCCGCCGAGCAAAGACGGCACGCCGTCAAGCCTCAGATTCACGGAACAGTTTGCTGACACGTTTGTTACATTTCCGAGGTTAATCTGAGCCAAGGCGGCATTGCCATACTCATAAGGTTTTTCAAATGCGGAAAATTCTCCCGTAAGCGTGAGGTTTGTGACTTCAGCCTCGGCGCCAAGTTCGCGGAACAGAGGTCTTGTGGCTGCGGAACGGCTGATTGTCTTCCCATTGCCGTCAAGCATTCCGTTAAACACGCCGTCTGCCATTTCAAGGTTGTCAGAGGATATGTTGGCCGTGAGCTTGAAACTGCGTCCGGTGAAATCCTCGCCTCCTCTGATCTTTGCCGCGAACCTGTTCCAGATTTCGACGTTCGGAATCTCTCCGAGGTCAAGTATGCTCTTCGGTTCGTATACGAAGGCCTTAGTGTAGGTTTTGCCAGCCTCGGCCACAAATTCGCCCTCGGAAGGAAAAGTCATGTCCTGAAAACTTCCGTCCATGTCATAAATCTCAAACTGTAGTCCCCTGGAATAGGTCTTTGCCGGGACAGCGAAAAATATGTCAGAGCCAAGAGCCGCCCCGGTCGCGCCGCAAGTCACGTTGATGATGCTCCCGTCCTGCTTCGTGTTCTCAAGCGTGCACCCCTCTCCCGAGAACCTTGCGGTGAACTTGCCGCTGACGGCATATCCTTCAGGGTCGCTAACCTTCACTGAACTGATGTTGAACGCCGTCTCTCCCTTGGTCGGAGTGAGGCGTATATATGCCATAGCATCCGAAATCTCAACCTTTCCGAGTTCGTCACCGTATCCGAGCATCAGTTTGGTCTCCGGGTTTATCGTATTTCCATCCGAAGTCTGCACCGTCGGAATCACCACCTTAGCAGTCTTGTCCTCCTTAGACCAGGAATCAAACATTGACACTGGATAGACGACGCAATGAGGCACCTCCACTCCAACGTTAAATGAAAATGTGACCCGCGTGTCGTCTTCCATGTCAAGTTCCGTGAGCGACGACTTCATACCGTTTACGACAATCCTGTCGTCCTCACCCCACACGAAACCCGCAGGGGCCTCGACCGTCACGGTTTTTGCCTTTTCATGCTCTGTTATATGCACATCCGGCGTTTTCTGACAGGCAAACAGAAGCATTACCGCCAATACCGGAAATATCAAAAAAATCTTTTTCATGGTTCTGTGTTATTTATTGTCTTTTATGAAGTTACGTATATATTCAACCTCCGTCTCACTCCACGGTGTCCCGTCGGGGCGGAATATGTCGTGAAACCATATCTCAGGTTCCTCGGTCCATGGAATAGAGTTTCCATCGGCATCGACCTTATTCCAGTCATAGTGGAAATTACATTTGCCGGCGACAAGTCCGAAATTCACCGCGCCGACGTTGTATTTCCGGAATATCGGATAAGAACCCTCGAATGTCGAGTTCATTTTCCCGCGTGCAAGGAACTCCGTGCAGATCATCGGTCTGCGGTAAGGAAGGAGCTGCTTTATGTAGCGTTCAAGCGATGCCGGGGTGTCGTAGGCGTGAAATGTAATGACGTCGCTGTTTTCCAGCATAAAAGAAACCTCGGGAAGCGAAGTGATATTGTTGCCCACCCACGACCAGAGCGGTGCGGTCAGCGGTTGGGACGGATTGACTTCCCTCGCCCAACGAAAGGTCGCCTCAAGCAGGGGAACGGAATCAGTAACCCCACGGCGGTGATGCTCCGGCTCGTTGTAGAGACACCACATCAGCACGCGGCTGTCTTTCCTATAGCTGTGCAGAATGTCCTTGACCATTTTTTCTAGCTCAGGCCATGTCGATGGGTCGTTCACCCATTCAGCCCCAGGAACCATACACCATCCGGAGTTGTGCACTCCAGGAACACTCTCCGGCTGCGTTCCAAGATGCGGTTCGAGGCATTTCCCGCCGTTGGTCCAGAATGAGACAATAACCCGTATGTCGTGACTCTCGCAGATGTCAAGGAACCGGCTGAAGCGGGACTTGAATCCCTTGGGGTCGTCGAGATAGACAAGATGTGAGAGAAACACGCGGATGGTGTTAAATCCGAGCCCTTCGGCATATCCGAGTTCGCGGTCGATGGTCTGTGGATCGAAAGTGCTCTCCTGCCACATCTCAATCTGGTTTATCGCCGTTGAGGGAACATAGTTACATCCCACGATCCAGCCCTGCCCGGCATACCACTCCTCTGCCTTCTCCCGACTCCACCTTTCTTCCCCTTTCCTCGCCGAAAGGGGAAGTGCGGCCAACACAAAAATTAATGAAACAATATAAACAACTTTTCTCATTTCAATTTATCTGAATAATCCTCAAATTGAGGCGTTTTTAGGTTTTTATAAGCATTAATACCCAGCGTTCTGCCTGAGGTTCGGGTTCTTGTCAATCTCACCCTGGGGAATAGGAAGAAGCAGGTCTGTCTTCTCGAACGGACGACGAGCCTGCCAATATGAATCCTCTTCCGGCATCGCGTCGTGTATGGCCTTTACTTTCTCCCATCCGTAGCGGGCCACATCAAAAAAGCGGAAGCCCTCGAATGCGAGTTCAAGACGGCGTTCGTCGAGGATGAGGCCGAGCATTGTCTCATAGTCTGACGGCTGATCGATTTTCTTCAGATGCACGCGTTCGCGGACCTTGTTTACATAGCCGGTCGCGCCCTTGAAGTCTCCCTGTGCTGCAAGAGCCTCAGCGTGAAGCAGGTAAATCTCGGCAAGGCGCATGAAGATTATGCTGCTGGCATTGGTGCGGACCTTATAGGCAAACGGATAATTGCTCGAAGGATAGTATAGCGACCATGTGCATTGGTCATATTTTACTGAGGCATTCAGGCGTTCTGTGTCACCGGCCTTATCAAAGGCGGCGAGCAGGTTGCGGGAAGGAGTGAGGTACTTTGCCCATCCAAAGTTCGTGCGGTTGCTGTACTGGTCGTAATAGTACATGTAGGCCAGTCGGTCTCCGGAACTTTTCGTACTTTGGAGCTCAAAGATGGTCTCGGGGTTATTCCTGAAGGCGTCTGTCTCGTTGAATCCCCAGAGGTCATCGTATTTCGGAGAAAGCGTATAGCCGCACTTCTCCAGAGCCTCACAGTTATCGGCAACTTTGCTCCAGTCGCGAAGTTCGGTGTCGCGGGCATACAAACGAGCCAAAAGACCATGCGCAAATGCTTTGGTAAAAAATGCCTTGTTTGTCGGATCAGTGTCAGGAGCGTACTGGCAAGCAAATTCAAGGTCGTTGATAATCTTGCGATAGATATCAAGGACCGGCGTGGCTTCCGGATAATAGAGAGGATAGACTTCTTCCACATTCTCAGTCGTGATTGAAGGCGGCACCACCGTTGTCATCGGGATGTCTCCCCAGAGGGAAGTCGCTTGAAGCCATAGCCAACTGCGGAAACAATATGCCTCGGCTTGCCAAAGGTTCTTCTCCTGCTCATCGTTCCATGACTCATCCTTCACAAAGACGGAGTCTGCATAGTTGATGAGGGTGTTAGCGTTGCTCACCTGCTGGAAATAGCGAGTCCACGTGACGGCCACATCCTCATTGGAAGGACTTATCTTGTTGCCTTCGATGTCAAGAAGCTTGGCGTTGTTCGTCCCGTTGTAGGAGTTGTCGAGACGACACTCTGACATAACCTGATAGTAGAGCGTTCCGACAAAAGTGATGGTCGGCACCCAACTATTGTACATTGCGTTGCGCAGCCCCTCAATGTCGGCTCGCAGTTCGTAGGGATTCTCGCTGCCGCCCTCTTCTTTCTTTTCCGTTCCATATTCTGTGATCGGCATCAGGTCGAGTTGGCAGGAAAGCGCCAGCAGAGCAATTGCTGCGATTACAGATGTGCGATATATATTCTTCATAATCATTTCCCCCATTTTTAGAATTCTACATTCAGTCCAAAAATGAATGTCTTCACATTCGGATATGATCCCCAATCGACTCCCATCTTTGTTGCGGCCGTGTATTCGCTGACTTCAGGGTCATAGCCGCTGTACTTGGTGAGAGTCAGTACGTTGCCGCAGGTTATGTATGGTCGTATGCTTGAGATATGGGCTTTCTTGAGGGCAGGGTGACGTATGTCGTATGAAAGGGTTATGTTCTTGAGTTTCACATAAGAACCGTCCTCCACGAAACGTGAGGACACCTTGAGATTGTCCGTTCCGCCGGCCTTCGGCATATCGGTGACATCACCAGGACTGCGCCAACGCCGCAAAACATCAGTAATCTGGTTATATCCGTTGTTCATGCTGACAAGCTCGACACGTGAGGCATTGTAGATGTCGTTACCCACAGAACCGGTTATAAGGAAAGAGAGGCTGAGTCCCTTCCAGGTCAGGGTGTTGGTGAGACCGAAAGTGAAGTCCGGATTCGCATCACCTATCCATGTCTTGTCCGCATCGGTTATGCGCCCGTCATTATTCCTATCCTCATAGACTATGTTTCCCGTCTGCGAATCTACGCCTCTGGAAACATATCCGTAGAACTGCGAGAGCGGATGCCCTTCCTCCATTCTGATGACGGACTCCCGTCCCTGCTGGTCAGAGGTGCCGGCGAAATAGTATATCTTCTGGAGACGGAGACTTTCAAGCCTGTTGCGGTTCATAGAAATATTGAAGTCTGTGTTCCAACGGAAGTTGTTCCTGTCGATATTCACGGAGTTCAGGGAGAATTCTATTCCCCAATTGGACATTTCTCCCTCATTGCGGTAGATGCTGCCTACCTTAGCTGTGGAAGGAAGCGGAACATTGAGAAGAAGATCGGTGGTGTATTTATAGTAACCATCCATCGTGAGATTCAGGCGGCCTCCGAACATAGAGAAGTCTATTCCGACATTCGCCTGGTTGGTGGTTTCCCATGTCAGGTCGGTGTTGCCCATGGCGCTGAGGTTACCGATAGTAGGCACGGCCGTGGCATATTCAGGCTTGGTGTAGTCGTAATAGGTGATGCCATATTTCTCCACCCATGCATAATCTGCGAGGCCGGCCTGGTTGCCGAGCTGTCCCCATCCTGCACGTAGCTTTAAGTCGTCAAGCCATGAGACACCTTCCATCCATGGTTCCCCACTGATTCGCCACGCCGCAGAAACCGATGGAAAGAATCCCCATTTGTGCCCCGGAGCGAGCTTGCTGGAGCCGTCTGCGCGGAAGTTGGCGGTGATGTAGTAACGGCTGGAGTAATTGTAGGAGATTCGGCCGAGGTAGGACATGATAGACCACTTCGACCAGTTCTGTCCAATTGAACCCGGCTTGTTGCCAGCATTGAGGCCGAAGACGCTGTGGTCTGACATCAGATAGTTCTTGCCTGCGGTGAGTGCCTGATAGTCTGAAGTTGTAGCGGAAGTTCCGACCATGGCCTCAAGGCTGTGCCCTCCCCAGAGACCGTTGTAGGTCAGGATATTGTCATAGATCATCCTCCTGTCGTCGTTGCGGGTGTCAGTCACGGAACCATGGGCCTTACGTCCGAACACGGTGCTGACCGGGTCAAGATAGGTGTAACCATGACCCCAACGGCGATCCATTGAGACCGTTGATTTGAAGCGAAGACCCTTCACGATATCAACGGTCAGCGCCCCAGAGGCGATGAGACGATCGTATGAAGAGAAATTGTTCTGCGTCCGTGCTATGTTCTCGACAGGAGAGTTGAGTCCGCTCAGACCATAGAAGTTCGTCCAATAATACTCGGGGTTGGCCTCGTCCCAGACCTTGGCGTAGGTCGGGGTACAGAGCGCAGAGATGACCACGCCACCATTATTCGCGCCCATTCCGGTGTTCACTCCATTTGAACGGCCATTGGAATAGGCGATGTCGGTGCCGAAGCGAAGCCAGTCAAAAAGCTTCCACTCGGTATTGACCTTCATATTGAAACGGCGGCTATAGGTGGAACGAATGACACCAGTCTCGTCAGAGTAGCCTGCGCTGGCATAGTACTTCGCCTTGTCAGTCGCGTTGGAGACTGAAAGTTGATAGTTCTGCGCAAGACCATTCCTATAGGTCTCCTTCATCCAGTCGGTCTCGTCCTTCAGTCCGTATGGCATTTCCTCGACTATTGATTGAAGTCCCTCATCCACAAGAAGTTCCTTATACTGTTCATGGTTCAGAACATCGAAGGTGCGGGCCACTGCCGTGAGTCCAACGTATGAGTTGAAGGAAATCTGCGTTCCTTTGCCGGCCTTTCCACCCTTTGTAGTAATCAGCACGACTCCATTGGCGGCACGCGAACCGTAAATCGCTGCAGAGGAGGCGTCCTTGAGAATCTGCATGGATTCAATGTCGGAAGGAGACAGGTAGGCAATCGCGTAGCTTCCCTCTCCGACCGGCACGCCATCAACGACATAGAGCGGATCATTGCTGGAGGCTATGGAAGAGGCACCACGCACGCGGATGGTCATTCCGCTGCCAGGGAGTCCGCTTGTCTGTTGTGCCGTGACTCCAGCAACCTTTCCCTGGATGAAGCCGGCTGCGTCGGTAATCGGACGTGTCTTCATATCATCGGTGGAGACGGTAGAGATTGCAGTGGTGAGGTCGCGCTTTTTCGCAGTTCCGTAACCTATTGCGACGACTGCGTCAAGGGCGATGGCCTCAACCTCTGTGGTGATATCAATAACTGCACGTCCGGCAACTTTCTCTGTCACAACCTTGTAGCCCAGAGCCTCGTAACGCAGCGAGGGATCTTTTCCGATCAGCGTTATTGTATATTTTCCGTCCGCGTCGGTCATCGTGCCATTGGACGTACCTTCCTCAAGCACACTCATGGCTATAACCGGAACTCCGTCCGAATCGATAACCGTTCCACTTACTTTCCTTTCCTGAGTCTTCGGAGCCTCCTCCTTACGCAGACGCGGAGAAAGCACTACGAGTTTCGGATTCTTGATTTCGTATGAAATCGCAGTTCCTGAAAAAAGCACATCGAGAACGGCCTTCAATGGCTTGTCCTGTACGTCAATGCTGACTTTCCTGTCCAAATCGGGAAGTGCACTGCTGTAGAAGAATTTGAAGTCGCCCTGTTTCTCAACGACAGAAAGGACCTCTGAAAGAGGGCTATTCTTCACAGAAACAGTAATTTGTTGTCCCCACGACGGCACGGCGAAAGCCGTCGCGACGAGTATTGCCAATACCCATTTCATTAATCTGTGGTGCATTGCTTTGTTTGGTTATTATTTGTATTATTGTGTCAGGCTTTCCAGGCATGCTACCGGTCACGTCCTGAAAGTTTCACTATACTCCCTTCTATTGTCCATGACACTGGGGAGGTCTCGGTGATTATCCCGAGAATCGCATTGAGCGATGTATTGGGAATCACGCCGGTGTAGCGGAAGTCCCTTATGTCCTCGTCCACAAAGACCACCCGCACGCCGTAGAGGCGCGCCAACTCGGCGGCGACCTCGGTTAGGCTGTCGTCGTTGAACGCAACCTCATTGCACAACCACGGCACTTCAGAAGAGACGTCCGTCGACTTCGGCTGTCCGAGTTTCCCAACCGCCTTGTCGAACGATACGCACTGATGCGGCAATAGCACAGCTTCGCTCTCTCCAGCCGTTGTAAGGACCTTGCCCTCAACGAGCGTGACTGTCTCGTCGCCATCCCTGTAGGAACGGACATTAAACTTCGTTCCGAGAGCCTCTACGCTGATGTTTCCGGTGCTGACGACAAACGGAAGCTCGGCGTTCTTCGCCACTTCAAAGAAGGCCTCGCCATCGAGGGATATGTCCCTGTTCGTTTTTCCGTATTCCGTTGAATATGAGACGCTACTTGCAGAATTAAGTCTTATCCGACTGCCGTCCGGAAGCAGCACATCGCTCCTTTGCCCGCAGTCGGCGACAATCTCGAACTGTCCAGGGGCTTCCTCCGGAGCGGAGATGCGCATCCCCGCAAAGACACCGAGCGCGACAGCCGCAGCCACGGCGGAAACCGCCGCCACCACGCGCCAAAGACCGTTTCTGCGCAGTCCGGCCTCTTTCTCCAGCCGTGCCGCGCGTTTCTTTGTCCGCGCAAACGCCGTGTCTATTTCCTCCTGTGTTACAGACGAGCCGTCAATCGCGTCCCACCCGATGAAAATGTCTTTCATATTCCTCATATCACTTTTTTCTTGCCATTCTTATGCAGTCAAATGCCGCCTTCGGTGACGTCACGCCGGATATACGGACCTCATTCTCTCCCCTGCGAAGCTCCACGTCGAACGGAATCTCCACGAATGCGGAGTCCGTCGCCTCAACCGTCGCGTGATGCGTCTTTCCGTTCACCGTCAGGTCAAAGTCAAACGCCTCAGGTGAGGAGACGAGAACTGCCAGGCCATACTTTCCTCCACGGCGGCTGAACACATCGCCCCACTCAAGCCAGTTAGTTCCGGAGCCGCCGAGGTTCGTCGCCACAGCCCGTCCGGAAGCCCCCTCGACAGGGACATATTTCACACCGGTTCCGCGTATGTCCGTGAAATCGGGGCAGTATCCCCACTCGCCCTCATACAGCGCAGGCTCAATGCGTTTGCCCGCAGCCTTGAGAATCTTTGCCGTATGAGGCGGCAGCGTCATTTCTATGACATCGCAGGAAGCAAGGTCTGAGCGCAGGTTGAGGTCGCGCAGCTTCATCTTGCCGTCGAACTCCAGCACCTGTGCAGGCACGCTGAACGATGCGGCCGTGTCCGAAGGATTATAGAGGGCGACGGCTCTTTCCCGGCCGTGGCGCCGCAGGACGTCCTTCGCAAAGACATAGGTATCTCCCTCGTGCTGAACCACATGGGCCTGAAGCCCGAGCGGGTCCTGGTTCACGGCAATCAGCTCCGGGTTGGTGATTATCCGCATCGTCTCCTCCGGAATGTACTCGATGTCGCAGCCCAGAAGCAGCGGTGAGCTCATTATGCACCACATCCCGAAATGAGCCTCCTCTTCGGCATAGCTCAGTCCCAGCCCTTTCTCCCAGAAAAACGACGACGGCTTTATGCTGTAGCCCAGGGCGAGCATGTCCATGTCGTTGTAGTGCCCCTCACGCGCATAGGCCGAAAGGTAGAGGTTTCTCTTCACGATGGATGCCACCGACGACCACACGGGACGGATGTCCCCGGACATTCTCCAGGAGTCGGCAATCTTCTCGGCCCATGTCCCGGGAAAGTCCCATCGGCAGATGTTGATGTCGATATGCCTCCCGGCCACGCTGTCAATCACATGACGAATCCTTTCGTAGCGTTCCTGTTCGTCGAGGTGAAGGTGAAAGCCCCCGCAGTAGTCAATCTTGATGAAGTCGAAGTTCCAGTTGTTGAAGTACTGGTCCGCGTCCTGCACGTCGTGCATCCATAATCCGGCGCCAATCCCGCTGGTGTCTCTGAGATTTTTCGAGAGCGCCCCGCAGGTGTTGTCCCCGGCGTCGGAGTAGATTCCGGCCTTGAACCCGAGGGAATGGATGTAGTCCGAGAGCGAGCGCATCTGCTCTGAGCCTCCCGGAAATCTCACCGGATGCGGAATCATGTAGCCGCGCTGGTCGCGGTAGCCGAAGAATCCGTCATCGATGTTCACATTTGTGTAGCCGGCGTCCTTGAGCCCCCGTTCGACGAGGAGGTCCGCCTGATGTCTTATGAGCGAGTCGGAGATGTTGACGGTATATGCGTTCCATGAGCTCCAGCCCATCAGGGGCGGCTTCACGGCATTGTTCTTTCCTTCGGTACACGAGACGATGATCGCGAGAATAAGAAAAAAGGGATATATCCCTTTCATTTTCCGTATGTTACAAAAATGTGGCTTTAATCGTATGCGCATATAATGACGACTTTATTACAATATGAGTGTAAAAATCGTCGTCGCACCCATCGGAGATTATGATTTTTTTTAATATCTTCGGTGGATATGAATATGTATTCAGAAGTTTGGACGTACACGACTGATGAGAAAAGGAATATAGACCGAAAAGAATGGGAAAAATGATGCAGGTTATTTTTTGAAGGTTTCCTAAATGAAAAATACCATCAGGCACAGGACGCGCCGGATGTCCTTGAGCGCCGCGTTCATAAGGTTTTCTACAGTCTTTTTCTTTATCCCGAGAATTTCCGCAATCTCGTCGTTTGACTTGCCCTCATCGCGGCTAAGAGTAAACACACGCCTTCGGCGTTCCGGCATATTCCCGACAACCTCACGTATCCTCTCGGCCTTCTCTTCTGCAGTCAAATGAGAATCCACGCTCTGGTCCACGGCAAAATCAAAATCTTCTATCGTCACGGAAGGACGGTGCTTTTTAAGGTAAAGAAGAGCCGAGTTGCGAGTCATCGCATAGAGATAAGAACCAAAGGAACGGATTTCCGGAATTGTGCTCCTCAATAGCCAGACTCTGGCAAAAACATCCTGAGCTATATCCTCGGCGACTTCCCTGTCCTTCAGAATTTCCGTGAGGAATACGCGGACTTTCGGGTAGTACCATGAAAACAACTCCCTAAACGCAGGCTCTTCACCCTCGCTGATACGTTCCAATATGTCTTTTTCGTTATAGAGCATATAGTTTAAAGACACTGCCGTGATTCCGAGACCGCATCACGGCAATGCATGTAATTTCCTTAAAAGATAGTGGCAGTCACAACAGACTTCTCACCGACTGCACACTCAGGTATGCTGATGACAGTCGCTGTGCCTTTCTTCACTGCCGTCACGCTCTTGCCATTGACCCTGACGGTTGCCGGATTCACGGACATTCCTTCGAGGACAATTTCAACGCGGCGGGTCGCCGGAGCATTTCTGAACTCCCCTTTTCGAGGATTCACCACGACCTGCAATTTCTTTCCTTTCAGAGACTTCTCAATGAGGGTTGTCGCGTAGTCGGTGTCGTAGGCCTGACTCACGCCGTCGTCCTCATAGAGGCTGAAACTGCTGGTTCCGACTCCCGGAACGATGAGCAGACGCAGACGGTTGTCGGCCTTCTGAAGGTTCTGAATGCCTTCTCCGGCAAGAGGAATTATTGAACCGGACTTCACGAACCAAGGGTTCTCGTCAATCGTGTAGTAGAGAGTCTTGGTCGAGCCTCCCCTGTGCGTGCAGTGGTGCGCCATGTCATACCAGTCGTTGCCGGAAGGGAACCACATTCTGCGCTCGGTCTTACCTGTGGCCGGGTCGAGCGGTTGGCAGAGAACAGTGGCGAGGATATTGTCACCAAACATGAATTCCTCGTCCCGGTCGTATGCCTGCTGCATCTCCGGATAGTCATAGTAAAGAGGGCGGCAGATGCTGACTCCAGTGTCGTACGCCTCACGAGAGAACGTATAGATATATGGCGTGAGAGCATAGCGCAACCCGATTGCCGCCTTCATGTATTCGTAATGCGTCGGATATTCCCAAATCTTTCTTTCAAGGAACTTGCTTTCGGTAGAATGAGTCTTGAAGATAGGGGTGAACACGCCGTATTGGAGCCAGCGGGTGTAGAGTTCTGGGTCTGTGTCGTGACCTTTCTTCTGCATGTGTCCGCCGATGTCGTGTCCCCAATAGCCATAGCCGACATTAGAAGCCGTGGCCGTGAATGACGGAAGCATTTCGAGAACGCCCCACTCATCGTATGTGTCCCCGCTGAAACCGAGTTGATAGCGGTGGCTGCCAAGTCCTCCCCAGCGATGGTAGATGAACGGACGGTCGGCATCCTTTCCGCGCGTGACGCTCTGACGAACCTTGTCGTTGAAGAATGTCCAATTGATCCAGAAGGTGTTGTTCAGACCTTTCATATACTTGCTGTCCATCCACTGCTGCCAATCCAACCACCAAAAGTCAACTCCCTGTTTCTCAAGAGGATGAATAACGGAATTGAAGTAGGCATCAGCCCATTCCTGCTGATCCATACGATAAGGAACCGGGGCAAAATGCCCTTCCTTAGCGAAGCTCCTGTCATTCCCAACAAACGTGTAAGGCTCACTGCCGTAGACATATCCCTTCGGACCGTCATAATCGTCAGTACGGGAAGTGTAGTCTTTCACGAAAGTCTCGTAGCAGTCCTCGTACGGACGTATTCCTGAAGCCGGATGAAGATTGAGCGCTGTCTTGAAGTCCAGTGCGTGAATGTCGTGGAGAAGTCCCACAGGATCTTCGATAAGGTCATGATTCCAGGAATATCCGGTCCAGCCCCGGACCTGTCCGAATTCATCCTTTCCCTTCCGTTTGTCCATTTGTTTCCAGGTGAGATGCCAGTCCATATCGATGATGAAAACATCGGCAGGAACCTCATGTTCACGAAGTTCGGTCGCGATGGCAAGCAGCTCATCATCGGTATAAATCCAATAACGGCTCCACCAATATCCGAAAGTATATTTAGGAGGCATAGGAATCTTGCCGGCAATTTTCGTAAAATCAGAGAGGGCCGCTTTGTAGTCGTGTCCATAGGCGAATATGTAGAGATCCTGACGGTCTCCCTCAGGACGCGGAGCAACCCACTCGCCCCAGTCGGAGTCATTCTTTTCCAGTATGTGCCGACTGCTCTCATCGACTATCGCCCAGCCGTCGCGGGACAGCAGCCCGTCTTCAAGAGGCAGCGCATCAGCGGTGTCTTTCCTCCGACCGAAGATTTTGAGATTGTCGCGATCTATGCGCCCGTCAATTCCGTCAAGCGTGCGGACAGTGCCCTTGAGGTTACCTGTCGGCTCCATCCCCGGTTTCCAAATCACATTCTTGCCGTTCATGCGGAAAGAGACACTGAGATTGTCGACCGTGAATTTCCCGTTACCGGAATATGTAAGCGTGACTGCATCCGTGCGTATCTCCGTTTTACCCCCGTATCTTCTGACCTTGAATGCAGGCACGTCAAGATTTCGGTTTATAATGGCAAGCGAGGCCCTGTCCTCGAACTGTCCGTCTTCCGCCCATTCCATTCGTATCAGCCTGTCGGTCAATACAGTAAAACGTGCGTTTCCGCTATTCACGACAGCATCGTCCGCCGCTTTCGGATTTTGAGCATACGCTGCCCCGCAAAGTAGAAGCGATGCGATGACAATCAGTGTTTTCTTCATCGTATAGAACATACTTCTATAATTTTCTTGCGCCGTCGGAGATGACCACGTCAATCACAATCGGATAGTGTCCGTATTTCTCCATGAACGCGGCCTTGGCCTTTGCGATAAACGCATCGTAGAGGTCCTTCTTCACGAGGTTGATGGTGCAGCCGCCGAAACCGCCGCCCATAATCCTTGAACCGGTTACACCGCATTCTTTAGCGACAGTTGCGAGGAAATCGAGTTCTTCGCAGGAAACTTCGTAGTCCTTGGACATGCCCCAGTGGGTCTCGTACATCCTTTCTCCGACAGTTTCGTAATCGCCCTTGTTGAGAGCATCGCAGACGTCGAGAACGCGCTTTTCCTCACCTATGACATAGCGGGCACGCTTGTAGTCCTCTTCGGAAATCTTGTCCTTAATGGCGTCAAGCTGCTCCATTGTGGCTCCGCGAAGGAACTCCTGACCGAGAACTTTTGCCACCCTTTCGCAGGATGCACGGCGGTCGTTGTACGGAGAGCCCACCAGTTCGTGTTTGACACAGGAGTTGAGAAGAACGAGCTTGTAGCCGTGCTTGCCAGGGTCGAAAGGGAAGTACTCAAACTCCATTGAACGGCAGTCCAGACGCATCAGGTTGCCTTTCTTGCCGAATACGGAAGCGAACTGGTCCATAATTCCGCAGTTCACGCCACAGTAGTTGTGTTCGGTGCTCTGGCCGATGCGGGCAAGCTCGAATTTGTCTATTCCGTTGTGGAAAATCTCGTTGAGTGCAAATGCGAATGTGCTCTCAAGTGCAGCGGAAGAAGACATTCCTGCTCCGAGAGGAACGTCACCGGAGAAAACTGTGTCGAATCCCTCGACCTTTCCGCCTCTCTTGATGGTCTCTCGGCAAACTCCGAACACATATCTTGCCCAACTTTGAACAGGTGCGTCCTCCTCCCTGAGTCCGAATTCGCAGTACTCGTCGAGATCAAGTGCGAAAGCCTTCACCTTGTCGGTGCCGTTGAGCCTGATTTCCGCCACAATTCCCTTGTCAATGGCGCCCGGGAACACGAATCCTCCGTTGTAGTCGGTGTGTTCACCGATGAGATTGACACGTCCGGCTGACGCATAAAAGTCCCCTTCTCCACCAAAGAGGGTTTCGAATTTCTTAGCAATAGCTGTCTTGTCCATTGTTTATCAATTTTAGTTTACAATTTTGATCAGTACGTGTGTCTTGCCGGCGATTTTCGCCAAGCGGAGCCAAAGTTATAAAATTTTTGACGTATTTCAATAAAGACGGAGCAATATCGGACAATGATCGCTCACGCCTCCGGCATATCGTGGACCGACGTAGGTTCGGAAGGGTTTGAACCCTGTGTGTGTTTTGTCCCGGAGCATCAGAAAAGGAATATGAACGACAGCCATACAAGGCACAGAACAGTCCATTCCCTTTTTTCCCACAAGAAAATGGTCTATCAGCTCCCATCGTCCGTCAAACCTTATACTCCCCTCTCCCCTTTTGGAAAGCGGCTCTGCGAGGTTAATGAGCCTCCCCTCCAGCAGATTGAACTGCGCCCCGTCCGGAGTGTCGTTAAAGTCTCCCATGGCCACGACAAGATCATCCGAGACCCGCATTATGGAATCGCACACATCCCTTAGTGCCGTCATAGCCAGTTCCCTGCCCCGCATAGAGGCCTTTTCGCCGGAAAACTTCGACGGATGATGGTTCACCAAAATATGAATCCGCGACGGCCGCACAGCCTTTTCCTCCGAACATTCTTCCGCAGATTTCTCCGAATATTCATGAATACCCGAGGCTCCGGAGGACTCAGGACGTAACTCAATATACGCATACAATATGTCCCTCGTCCGCATCAGCGCTCCATCGTCTCCGTATATATGCACGGGACGCGACGACAGCAGTTTCACCATATCGCGCCTGTAGAGCAGCGCGACGTCTATTCCTCGTCTGTCCGAAGAATCATAATGCACATACCCATAATTCATTTTCCTCAGCACAGGCGAGTTGACAAGGCGGTTCAGCACGAAAGCATTCTCCACCTCAGCTACGCCCACAACCGCAGGGGCCTTCCCTCCACCGCAGCGGTTCTCACCTATCCACAGCAACGCCTTTCCGACCATATTGCTCTTTTTCGTAAACCTCGCCTTTGTCCATCTACGGTTTCCCAGCGACGAGAAATCAGCGTCCGACGAAGAACCACCATCATCGAAATAGTCAAAGAAATTTTCGAGATTCCAGAACACGATATCAAATTGAGCACACGCCTTCGGCCCCGGAACAAGCAGCGCTACCAAGACAACGGAGAGCCGGAAGACACATTTCCGGAAACCTACATATTTCAGCAATCTCATCATTTCGTTTCAGGCACGGGGCATATTCCCGTAAACCGGGCAAATGTCGGAAGAATCGGCGAAATTGATTGATAGAAAAAGAAAAACATTTGCTACTTTTGCAGTCCGATTTCAAAAAAAAGAAAAAATGTCACTAAAATGCGGTATCGTCGGACTTCCGAACGTCGGAAAATCCACTCTTTTCAATTGCGTAAGTTCAGGAAAGGCTCAGAGCGCCAATTTCCCTTTTTGCACCATAGAACCTAACATCGGCTCGACCATCGTCCCGGACAAAAGGCTCGATGTGTTGAACGAGCTCTGCCACCCGAAGAGCCTCGTGCCGGCAACTGTGGAAATTGTCGATATTGCCGGACTTGTGAAGGGAGCGAGCAAGGGAGAGGGTCTCGGTAACCAGTTTCTCGCGAATATCAGAGAGACTGACGCCATTCTTCACGTGCTTCGCTGCTTCGACGACCCGAACATCGTGCACGTGGAAGGCTCTGTTGACCCGGTGAGGGACAAAGAAGTGATTGACCTCGAACTCCAGATAAAGGACCTCGAAACGGTTGAAAGCAGGCTCGCAAAGGTCTCAAAACAGGCGAAGGCAGGCGGAGACAAGACGGCTGCAAAGATGATGGAACTGCTTCTGCGCTACAAGGATGCGCTTGAGAGCGGAAAGAGCTGCCGCAGCGTGAAACTTGAAAACCCGGAGGATATCGCTCTATCAAAGGAGCTCTTCCTGCTTACGGACAAGCCTATTCTCTATGTCTGCAATGTGGACGAGGCTTCTGCAAAGGGGGGCAACAAGTATGTTGACGCTGTCCGTGAGGCTGTAAAGGACGAGGATGCGGAAATTCTTGTGATTTCGGCAAAAATAGAGTCCGACATCGCAGAGCTCGAAACCTACGAGGAGAGGCAGATGTTCCTTGAGGAACTCGGTCTTGAGGAGTCGGGAGTGGTGAGGCTCATCCAGTCCGCCTACGCCCTGCTGAATCTCCAGACATTCTTCACCGCCGGAGCAGATGAAGTCCGCGCCTGGACCATCCACAAAGGCGATAAGGCACCGAAAGCCGCAGGAGTCATCCACACCGACTTTGAAAAGGGATTTATCCGCGCCGAGGTCATCAAATACGACGACTTCATCACACTCAAGTCCGAGGCAGCCTGCCGCGCCGCCGGAAAACTCGGCGTCGAGGGCAAGGATTATGTCGTGCAGGATGGCGATATAATGCACTTCCTGTTCAATGTATAAGGAAGAAAGAACCTATTGTAACGGACGTTTGCGATTTTTCAAAAAAAGATAATACCCCAATCCAAGAAGAATAAGCAAAGCAACTATTAAGCAGCCCTTAAAGACAGGTTTCTGACCATCAAGAATATCCGACACGACAGCAATAACTGCCGGTATAATTATCGCTGTACAAAATACGACAGATATAATCTTTATCCTTTTAGGCTCTTCCATATCAAATATTTTGCAAACAATCAGCCACAAAAATATTTAGAAAAACACATATTTCTATTGTTTTTGATAAAAAATATCAATTTTTGATAAAACCGAGAGGAATATTAAGTACAGAACTGACAAAACCGAGAGATATATCTAATTTTTCGCGAGCAGCAAACAACAAAATTCATCATCAGAACCCCACGAAAATATCATTTCAAATAAACGAGAAGAATAAAAAAGGTGACCAGATTTCTCCGATCACCTAAATTATATAAAGATAAAACTATCGTCACCGTCCAACGAAGCAGACAGCCTATAACGAACCAAGAAAGTTCGCGGGGAGGGAGGGGATGCCTAATAAAATCTTGGTCTATTATCCACCACCACATTCTCATTCATTACTCCCAACAGCATCTGAGCCATATACTGGTTCATCTGAGCAGTTTTGGAGTTGGCATCATCCTCGGTATAGAATGCTCCGGTCTCCTTGGCAGTGACATTGAACACATAGATTCCGTAGCTGCCCTTTACAGGTGCCGAAATCTTACCCTGCTCGGCGGAAGTCACAGCTCCGATGAAGGCAGGGTCGAGTCCCTGTGATGTGAGCGAAGAGAACGTAATTCCGTCCTTTGTGCTTACGGTCGTGCCGAGCGCTTCGGCTACAGCCGCCATATTGTCAAGCCCGGCAATCTTCTCCGCAACCTCAGCTGCCTTGTGGTCGGCAAGTTTCTCACGATAAAGAATATCCTTGATTACAGGTGAAACTTCCTTTATATCCTTGTAACCCTCCTTGTTGATGCCGGTGAGGACAGCAACCACGAAGTAGTCTTTGTTGATATCGAAAATTTCTGAAACCTTACCCTTCTTTGCATCGAATGCCCAGCGGGTAACCTCCTTTGCATTATCGATGGAACCGATGCGGCTTGCACCCTCAACGAGATTTGCGCTGTGTGCATAAACTGCCTGGGAATCAACTGCTGCACGGAAGTTCTTGTAATTGCCTGCTGCCTGTGAAGCAAATGACTTAGCCTTTGCGTATATTCCGTTGACGGTTGTCTTGCTGGCAATAGCCTCCTTCTCGAGAATAGCGACCTGCTTCTTCACGACTCCGCTCTCAGTCTTTGTGTCGAGGATACGTACGAGATAGAATGTGTTATCGTGTGAAAGAACCGGAGAAACAGACTGTCCGTTGTTATTGAAAACGAATTCGTCAACCTCAGGAGCGACGGTCTTGAGTTCGCCTTCCTTGTAGTATTTCTCATCGAACTGGCAATAGTTCGAAAGAAGGAATGACTTCACATTGTCGGTTGAAGCAAAATCCTTTGCAAGAGCTGCGATGTCTTCGTTTGCAGCAGCAACATCCTCCGAAGACGGAAGAATGTCATACACCACATACTCTATGTCGCGGCTTGCCTTCTGCTTGAAAAGGGACTTGTAGGCGTCCATTTTCTTGTGGGCCTTGTACCATTCCTTAATTTCAGAATCGCTGACAACGACAGTTGTGTCCTGTGCGAAACCGAACGGAACCATAACGAACTCCGCGTTTACGGAATTGTTGTTGTCCGTAATCTCGTTCTCAAGTCCAAGTTCGTTGGTGATGTTGCTCTCAGAGAAGAGGGAGAAGTACTTGGAGTAGTACTGCTGTGAGATGGCTGTGTTGCAGAGGTAGTTGAGAAGTTCCTTATACCTTCCGCTCTGGTCCTCCCTGCAATAGTTCACGAAATTGAGGAAAGCTTCCTTGTTGAAACCGTTCTCGTCCGAGAAAACTTGTGCGATTACAGGGGAGATATTGTCGCCGGAAATGAGGTCAAGAGCCTCCTGGTTGCCGACATAGATACCCGCGCTTTCAGCATTCGGGATAAAATAGTAACTGTCAAAGAGTTCCTTCCATGCCTCGTCCCTTACATAAGACTGAGCCTGTTCCGAATTGGCCTGGAAACCAAGGAGTTCAAGCACGCCTTTGGTCTTTTCAACGTCCTTTTGGAAATCGACATAAGAAACTGATTTGCCGTCAATCTCGCCGACGTCATATTTTGACGACATCGATGAGGCGACGTTCTGAAGCGTGGTTGGGTCAATGATGAACGAAAGCAGCGCAATTGCGATGAGCGCCGTAATCACGACTCCGAACTTCACGCGGATTGTTTCAAGAACTGCCATAATTATTGCTTTTTTAGTTATTATCGTAAAATGGTCAGAGGGCATAAAACCCAATGGGGTGCGAAGTTAGTAATTTTCCCTCAATTACACCACGAATTTTTGCTGAAATGAAAGAAATGACCTTATTTTCGCTGAACCGGACCTATAAAGTTCACCGAATCCACATTGACTGCGGTACTGTCCTGCGTCACGATTCCGTAGCTGTTGAAAGGACGGAAAATGATTGAATTTCTCGCTCTCTGGTCGGACTCCATCCCATAACCCTGCATGAACCCGTCAGGAGAATACATCTTCACATAACAATCCGTCCAGATTTTCTCCTCCTTCTGGTCCCAATAGAGCGTGTCCGTCTCCATGACTTCCCTCTTTATGAGGTTCTTCACCACGACATTCCCGAACGCGGCCCAAGACTCGCGACCGTCAGAATACTTCAGATGACGCGCATTGTCAGCAGTGATTGACGTCTCAAGCAGCCCTCCATCAATATAGCCGTACACGGCAAAGCCTTCAGGAAACAACTGTGTGGACAGGCTGTCAGTCTCATAACGCTCCATGAGCGGAGCTTCCATCCGCATCTGAATCTGCCCGTTCTGCGTCTGGACCGAGGTGATGCTATCGGCAGTCTGCACCGGCATAAGAGTTATATCCATCGCGTCTTCTTCCGCCAACTTGCCCTTGCAGGAATAAACGACGAAAGCAACCGCCGAAGCGGTTGCCAGCTTAATCATTATATTTCCTATTCCTTTCAATGTCAAGAAAACATTAGTTCTGCGTCCTCACGGTAGTGGTAGCCCTCATTCCACCGCAGCTGACGGTGTATGGCTGACCATCGAGAAGGTCATACATGAATGCCTCAGCCTTTTGCGGATAGTACTTGCTATACTGTGCAATCATGCTGTTCGCCTCAGCCGCAAGAGTCTCGTCAGCGTTCTTTGCCTTAATCATATAATCCACAGCAACCCAATAAGGAGCGCGTGACTCTATTTCATTTCCACGGCAAACCTGCGAGCCCCAGATGGTTCCTATCAACATATATGCCTTCCCGGCAAACTCAGGGTCGAGTTCAGCAGCCTTCTGTGCGCAAGCGTATGCCTTTGCGGAGTGACCGTTCTTGTAAGAGTAGGCGGCAAGTTCATAATTGTAGGAAGCATCAACCTTGTCATCCGACTCAGGATAAGCGATTGCCTCGTCCATATACTTGATTGCCTCGTCCACATTACCCCTTGAAGAGTAAAGTTTGAACAGATAGTATGCCGACTGATATGAAGGCTCAAGACGATTCATCGCGTTCACTGCATTAAGGAACAGATCGGTGTCCGTGCCCTCCTCAGTCTTGCTGAGCATGTTCACGATGTTCTTGACGAGCTGGATGTCGTCAGGAGCGGCCTCGAAGCGCGGGGTAAAGAGAGCAACGAGGTTCTCGCATGATGCCACTTTGCTCTGGATAAAGATGTTCTCGATGTCCTCTGTCACCTTTGCGACATCCTCTTTTTCCTTATCATTCTTGCATGGAGTGTTCTCAAGGTTCTCCATCGCCTTCTCATAAACATCAATCACCTGTTCCTCATTAAGAACGCCTGATTTGTAGAGTTCAACGGCTGCATTGAGGTTGAAAAGGTAGATGCTCGGCTTCGTGTTCACGCCGTTTTTCTTAATGATGTCGGAAAGTCCGTCATAGAGCTTCTGGTCGTCACCCTTAACATAATTGATGAGGTCGAGACCCTTATTGTTTAGAGCTGTGACAGCATATTTCGGATAATACTCAGCCCTCTGGTCATGAATAGTGAGGAGAGTATCCACGAGCTTTTCCTTGTAGATTGCATTCTTCGCATTCTGCGAAATCAGACGACGTACGATGGCTGTTCCGTTGATGAGCATGTTCTGGTTGGCCGTCGGAGGACATGCCTTATATGCCTTGCGCCAGTTAGGAGTTGCGTCATTGTAGTTCTTCTGCTTGTAATACTCCTGATAGTAAGACAGATACTTAATGCAGTTGGCGCTGTCCGCACCATACTTACCCTGTGCGAGCAGGGTTGTTCCTACCCCCGCAACCAGCACTGTAAGAAACAGAGTAATAATCCTTTTCATATCAATAATCTTTAATTTTCTTTTTTAACTTACGCGTTCCGGCACGCCTCCACTAATTATACTTCGGCTTTTGGAACCATATATCATGTATGTTGAAACCAACGACAAACTTGAAGTATGTCTCGCTTATCATCATCCCCTTGGAGGAGCCTCGCCGGCCCATATCCACTCCGAGCGATATTCCGTTGTACCATCTGAACACAGGAAAAGTGATTCCGAGAGTGATTCCGTACGAGTCCACGCGGTTGCCGTTCATCAGGAAATAGTCCTGATCGTAGTAGATTCCTCCCCTATATGCGCAGCGTTTCATGTAGTACCTTATGTCATTCCTATTCGGAACCAGTTCGAAGCCCGCTCTGAAGGACTGTGATACAGAAGATGTGAAATTGGCCTTTCCCGTTGCAGCAAAGCCCTTTCTCGATTCGAAATTGGAGTTTCGCCAGTCGGAACGGAGATAGTTGAACTCGACCGACCATCTGTCGTTGCCCCTGAGGGAAATTCCTACTCCAAGTTCATCGGCTATGCGCGGCGCGTTTGATGAGTGCGAGAGCGTGTCCGTGTAGGTCATTGATTTCAATGTGTCCACAACGCTCGACTGGCTCGCATACGCGAAATGGTTTTCATATCCCCTGACTTTCGTTCCGAGCCGGTAGGTGGCTCCGATTGTCATCGACATAGTCGGTGAAAGCTTTTGGTCATACTGCACTCCAAACTTTCCCGTAAACCCACGGAGGTTCAGATTTGTTCCGTAAGTTATTGATCTGTATGTCGAATTCTCAAAAGTTTCATTGGAATTCCTGTCAAGTTTTCCGAAATAATAGATAAACTCAGCACCGACCGAAAGCCTTTTCCAGAAAGTCGCTCCGGCAGAGGCATAAAGTTGGTAGAGGCTTCCGTTTCCGTAGGAGTCGTAGGTGATGTTTCCCACATGTCCGAGCAGTTCATCAGACTGTTCTTTTGAAGAAAAACTATAGCCGACGTCGCTGAAAGGCGATAGGCCGACAAGGAAGGCCGACGAGCGCCATATTGGGAAAGACATCACTATATTATTGACGTTGAATGTGTTTTCCGCTCCACTCTTGCTTCCCTGGGCGTAAATCTTATTATCCTCGTAGAGTCCGAAGTCAGCCATGAACGCGAGGGTGTCGCGAACAGCCACGGCAGCAGGGTTGGAGACGTTTATGAACCTCCTGTTTCTCGAAGCGATGCCGACGCCTCCCATACTCCTAGAATGTGCTGTCCCACCTTTGGAAATCTCTCCCACTCCATAGATGGAATATGGTGAGAACGAGCCGTAGGTTCCCGTTGTCGAGGTCTGCGCATACGCACAGACAGCCGGGAGCAACAGCGCCGCAGCCATAAGTAACTTTATGAAACTATTTTTCACCATATCTCACAGCAATTAATGCCAACCCCATCAACACGAGATTGCAAACTACAAAGATGGAGTTTTTCATCCTTTTTGCAAAATAAATCGCATCGCCTCCCGTGAAAATCACTATATTTTCAGGGTGACGCGCAAAATATCCCTCAATTTCAAACATTATACCCAAGATGATTCCGGAGTCTATCGAAGACGTCAGGGAATTACCCGTTTCCTCTACATTTTCAGGCGTGTCTTGAAGCGGAAGCGACTTCGAGTAGCGGTTCACTGACTTGAATCTCGTGCGGCAGCCAAGGGATATGTTTCCTCCACTGTAATGTCCTTCGGCGTCCATAAAATCAATGGTGAGTATGGTTCCGAAATCGAAAATGGTGCAGCCCTTCCCCTTGAAGAGATACTGTGCGGCAATGACAGACGCGGCACGGTCAGGAGTAAGGTATGCAGGAAGTGCGTTGTCTTCCAATATGAAATTGTGCTCCGAATCTATGAGTATGAATTTTCCGCAGCACTTGCCGAACTTCGATATCGCTGTCTGGGAGAACTCACGGACAGAACTGAGTACCATAACATCGGGCCTGTTCTTCTCCACAAGTCCGAGTATAAAGTCAGCAGTCCGCTCTCCTTGATAGCGGAAAGTCTTTCCCAAAGTTATCCCGTCGGCCCAGGCCGCTTTGATTGCAGTGTAGCCGACATCAATCAGCAAATTCATGTCAATGTCATTTCGAACGACGTAAGAAGTATTCCTCCGTCATTTTTGGGCCGTAAATTTAGTAAAATTCGTTAATCTATCCAAAACTACTTCAAGAGCGAAAGTCGTGCGTAAGCCTCGAAGAGATCAGGAACGTTGCGGGAGACTATCCTGAGCCTGTTGTCGTTCTGCTTCATGTCGAACAGCCTCTGGTTTTCATTAAGACGATAGAGTATGTTCTGGAAGGTCTTGGACTTATAGTACTGAGAGAGAGGATTCGATATGAAGAAGGCTATCAGAAGCCCGTTCTTTATGATTATCTTGTCAAACCCGAGTTTCTCGCCAAGATGCCTGATGCGGACAATCTCCATAAGGCTGTCAAGTTCAGGAGGCAGCGGTCCGAAGCGGTCGACAAGTTGCAACTTCATCTTGTCTATACCCTCGTCCGAAGCCATCGAATCGAGTTCCTTGTAGATCCTTATCTTCTCTGCCGTCATGCTTATGTACGAGTCCGGAATGAGCGCCACCTGGTCCGTCTCAATGGTACAGTCGGAAATATACGATTCATTAACGTTGCGCGAGGTGAGTCCGGTCTCCACACCGAGTTCTTCCATAGCCTCGGACAGGATTTTCTGATAGGTTTCGAAGCCCATATCGGTGATGAAACCGCTCTGTTCCGCTCCAAGAAGGTTGCCGGCCCCACGGATATCGAGGTCCTGCATCGCAATATTGAATCCGCTTCCGAGGTCGGAGAACGACTCTATGGCCTTGAGGCGGCGGCGTGCATCCTCTGTGATTGAAACAAGGGGAGGCACAATCAGATAGCAGAATGAACGGCGGTTAGAACGACCTACACGTCCGCGGAGCTGGTGCAGATCGCTCAAGCCGATGTTCTGCGCCTGGTTGATGATGATAGTGTTCGCGTTAGGAATGTCAAGGCCGTTCTCTATGATGGTTGTACACAGCAACATATCATAGTCGCCTGCCATAAAGTCGAGAATTCTGTCCTCCAGAATCTTTGCCTCCATCTGACCATGCGCGATGCAGATTTTCATGTCAGGAACGAGCCTGTGCAGGATGTCGTAGATAGACTGGAGTTCCTCCACCTTGTTGTGAAGGAAGAAAACCTGCCCTCCACGGTTAATCTCGTAGTTTATGATCTTGCGGATTTCATCGCCGTCAAAGAGCATTATTTCAGTCTGCACAGGAATCCTGTTCGGCGGAGGCGTTGATATGATCGACAGATCCCGCGCTCCGAGAAGCGAGAACTGGAGAGTTCGCGGAATCGGTGTTGCCGTGAGAGTGAGAGTGTCCACTGATTCCTTCATCTGACGCAGTTTCTCCTTCGCACCCACTCCGAACTTCTGTTCCTCGTCGATGATGAGAAGCCCCAAGTCCCTAAATTCGAAAGTTGAGCCGAGAATCTTGTGGGTTCCTATGAGTATGTCTATGGAACCACTCTTGAGCCTCTGACGTATGTCGCTGATTTCCTTTGCTGTACGCAGCCTGCTGACAAATTCTATGTTGCACGGAAACTCCTTAAGTCGTGAAGTGAAAGTCCTGTAGTGCTGAAGCGCTAGTATAGTCGTGGGCACGAGCACCGCCACCTGCTTGCCGTCAGTGGCAGCTTTGAACGCCGCACGGATTGCAACCTCAGTCTTTCCAAACCCGACGTCACCGCAGACAAGCCTGTCCATAGGGCAGCTGTCCTCCATATCTCTTTTCACTGCCTGAACTGCTTTTTCCTGATCGGGAGTGTCCTCGTACATGAACGAAGATTCGAGTTCGGTCTGGAGAAAAGTGTCCGGTGAGAAGGCGAATCCCTTTGACGCCCGTCTTTTAGCATACAGTTTTATGAGGTCCTTGGCTATGTCTTTGACCTTCTTTTTGGCGTTGGACTTGAGCGTCTGCCATGTCTTTGAACCGAGCTTGTAAATTTTCGGAGGCTCGCTGTCCTTCGAGCGGTAGCGCGAAATCTTATGCATGGCATGGACGGAAACAAACACAACGTCGTTGTCCTTATATATAAGTTTAACGACTTCGTGCATACGCCCCTTGTCGTCCTTCATTCTCACGAGTCCGCCGAATATTCCCACACCGTAGTCGATGTGAACGATGTAGTCCCCTATCGCAAAAGATGTCAGGTCATTGATTGTCAGCTGCTCACTCTTCTCCACGGTGCGACGAAGACTTACCCTGTGGAAGCGGTCGAAAATCTCGTGGTCCGAGTAGACGCAGACCTTGTCCTCATTGTCGATGAACCCGCTGTGGACTGTGCGCGAAGGCACGAATTCAGGAAGATAGCCCTCATTCTGAATAAGTATACTCTCAAGGCGTTCAAGTTGCGACTTCTTCTCCCCGCAGATGCAGACCCTATAGCCACGTCCTATCTTATCGCGCAAATCTTCTGTCAGAAGTTCGAAGTTCTTGTTGAACACCGGCTGTGGGGCAATGTTAAACTTCACCGGAGACACTCCAGAGGCGGAAATCGGTACTTCAAGGAAGACCCTGCGGAACTTTTTCAGCCCTCCGTAGAATTCCTTTTCCTTATACATGTCCGAAGAGTCAAGCCACACGAGCGTGCTTTCAGGAAGAAGTTCCATCACAGAAACGGTCTTCCCCTCCGCGCCTCCGTCGGCAGAAAGGTCGGCAAAAATTTCAACCTCTGAAAGCTTTTCCTTGGAAAGTTGGGAATTGCAGTCGAACACGCTGATACCGTCCACTTCGTCACCGAAGAACGAAATGCGGTAGGGATTGTTCCATGAATATGAGAATATGTCGACAAGAGCTCCCCTGACGGCATATTGCCCCGGCTCGCTGACAAAATCCACACGCGTGAAACCCATCGAGAAGAGCTTGTCGATAAGCACGTCGCGGTCATAGCTGTCCCCCTCGCGTATTCTAAAGACAGAGGCTCCGTTCCCGACCACCTCCGGAACCGGCTCTTCAAGAGCCTCAGGATAGGTGACGAAAAACAGTTGTTCAGCCCCGTCATATTCCATAATCTTTTCTATGGACGACGTCCTTTGGACTCCGAGCGAAGACTTGTAGTTGCTCTTCTCTATCTTCTTGCCGGAATCCGGCAGAAAGAACACCCTATCCCCGTCGATGAGGTTATAAAGGTCCGAAGAGCAGTACTCGGCCGAATCCCGGTCGGGAAGGACTATAAAATTGATTCCCTGTCTGTTGACCTGTGAGACCACGAACCATCGGGCAGAAAGGAACAGCCCGGAACAGAACGTCTCCTCCGATTTATCTATTTTGTCAGAAAGATCAGAGACGGATTTTTGACTTATTAACAATTCATCCATTTTTCAGTTGATAACCCGTTGAAAAGTCTGTTAAAATCTAATCGTAACTATTTTTTGAAATCACGTAAATTTCTATATTCCGCGGCCTTTTCCGTAAAAGCAAGTATCTGCCGATTTTTTTATCACATTAATTACGAAAGGCTTTTCAACAGTTTTTAACACTACAAAACATTACAAGACAGAGTGTTGACGAAGTTATAAACAATATCAACAAACATTTATCATCATTCGTTAAAATATATTTTTCTTTCTTTTTTAATAATTTTGTAAAAAAATGGCCGGACGATGGAAACTGAATTCAATCCGCGTGACGTCAGCGCAGGCAAAGATAAGGAAATTGACGGAATTATAAGGCCACAGGGACTCGAAGAATTTTCCGGACAGGACAAGATTATCCGTAACCTGAAGATTTTCGTGGCTGCGGCAAAGATGAGGGGGGAGACTCTCGACCACGTCCTTTTCCACGGACCTCCCGGTCTTGGAAAGACCACTCTTGCACATATTATTGCCAATGAACTCGGGGTTAACATGAAAGTCACTTCGGGACCGGTGCTTGACAAACCGGGGGATCTTGCCGGACTCCTTACATCGCTGGAGGAGGGAGATGTACTCTTTATAGACGAGATTCACAGGCTTTCTCCGGTCGTGGAGGAATACCTCTATTCCGCAATGGAAGACTTCGTCATCGACATAATGGTGGACAAGGGACCGGGAGCAAGATCTATCCGCCTGTCGCTGAATCCTTTTACGCTTGTAGGAGCCACGACGCGGAGCGGACTTCTCACTTCTCCGCTACGGGCCCGTTTCGGAATCAAGTGCGCGATGGAATACTATGACACTCCGACGCTACAGAAGATTGTGGAGAGGAGTGCCGGGATTCTGAATGTCCCGATTGATGACGCTGCAGCATACGAGATTGCGCTGCGAAGCCGTGGAACGCCGCGTATTGCCAACTCACTGTTGAGGCGCGTGCGTGACTTTGCACAGGTTGTCGGGAACGGAAATATTGACCTTGGCATAGCGAAGTATGCCCTCGATGCCCTGAATATTGACAAGAGGGGACTGGATGCTATCGACAACAAGATTCTGAGGACTATCATCACCAAGTTTAAGGGCGGACCTGTGGGCGCGAACACCATTGCGACGGCGATAGGTGAGGATCAGGGGACGCTCGAAGAAGTATATGAGCCTTTCCTTATTAAAGAAGGATTTATAATGCGTACACCGCGGGGCAGGGAAGTGACGGACCTTGCCTACGCACACCTCGGCGTCGATCGTCTGCGTCCCGACGAGAATCTTTTGTTTGAATGAACGAATATTTATCACTTCCTCATAAGTGACAATATAGGAAAGAATGAAAGATTTGCTAACTTTGCAGGTTGAATAAAACATAGTGTTTTTTTTCAGATTTTTGAGGGTAGATTATTTATAAACCTTATATATAATGGCAAAAGAATTGATTTCAAAGATTCCTGAGGGTCCTTTGGCCGAAAAATGGACAAAGCACAAGTCTCAGATCAGGGTTGTATCGCCCGGCAACAAGAGAAAGATGGAAATCATTGTCATCGGTACGGGTCTGGGTGGAGCGTCTGCAGCCGCTTCGCTCGGTGAACTCGGCTACAACGTAAAGGTTTTCTGCATCAGCGATTCTCCTCGTCGTGCGCATTCCATTGCGGCACAGGGAGGTATCAATGCTGCAAAGAACTATCAGAACGACAACGATTCCATCTACCGTCTGTTCTACGATACAATCAAGGGCGGTGACTACCGTAGCCGTGAAGCCAACGTCTACCGTCTTGCGGAAGTCAGCAACAACATTATCGACCAGTGTGTTGCACAGGGTGTTCCTTTCGCGAGGGAATACGGCGGACTTCTCGCGAACCGCTCTTTCGGTGGGGCTCAAGTGAGCCGCACGTTTTATGCCCGCGGACAAACCGGTCAGCAGCTTCTTCTCGGAGCTTACGCTGCCCTTAACCGTCAGATTGCGGCAGGAACAGTGAAGTCGTATCCACGTCACGAAATGCTTGACGTCGTGCTCATTAACGGCGAGGCAAAGGGTATTATCGCCCGCAATCTCGTGACAGGTGAAATCGAGCGTTTCGGAGCTCACGCAGTTGTGATTGCTTCAGGCGGATACGGAAACACCTACTTCCTTTCCACTAACGCAATGAATTCCAACGGTTCTGCAGCTTGGCAGTGCTACAAGAAGGGAGCTTTCTTCGCTAACCCTTGCTTTGCACAGATTCACCCGACCTGTATTCCGGTTCATGGCGAGCAGCAGTCAAAGCTTACGCTCATGTCCGAGTCTCTCCGTAACGACGGACGCATCTGGGTGCCTAAGAAGCTTGAGGACGTGGCAAAACTTCGCAAGCATGAGATAAAGGCTTCAGACATTCCGGAGGAGGATAGGGACTACTATCTTGAGCGCCGCTACCCGGCTTTCGGAAACCTCGTTCCTCGTGACGTGGCTTCCCGTGCGGCTAAGGAGCGTTGCGATGCAGGATTCGGTGTAAATGAGACAGGACTTGCAGTATTCCTTGATTTCAAGACAGCAATCGAGCGTCTTGGCAAAGATGTCATCAAGGCACGCTACGGTAACCTCTTCCAGATGTACGAGAAGATTACCGCCACCGACCCTTACAAGGAGCCTATGATGATTTATCCGGCAATCCACTACACAATGGGCGGTCTCTGGGTTGACTACAACCTCCAGACTACCATCCCTGGTCTTTACGCTATCGGAGAAGCCAACTTTTCTGACCATGGTGGAAACCGTCTTGGTGCGTCAGCCCTCATGCAGGGTCTTGCCGACGGCTATTTCATCCTTCCTTATACAATCGGCGACTATCTTGCGTCCAAGTTCAAGGATCCTAAGACTGACATCGGTGCTCCTGAGTTCGAGGAGGCTGAAAAGGCTGTCCGTCAGAAGATTGAGAAACTTCTCTCAATCAAGGGCAAGGAGTCTGTCGATACAATCCACAAGAGACTCGGTCACATAATGTGGGAGCACGTCGGAATGGCTCGCAACGAGGCCGGCCTGAAGGAAGGTATTCAGATGATTCGTGAACTCAAGAAAGACTTCTGGAGCAATGTTTATGTTGCCGGCGAGCAGGGCACTTTCAACCAGGAGCTTGAAAAGGCTCTCCGTCTTGCTGACTTCCTTGAGATAGGCGAGCTTATGGCTATTGACGCCCTTGACAGGCGCGAGTCCTGCGGTGGTCATTTCCGCGAGGAGATGCAGACTGAGGACGGTGAAACCAAGCGTGACGACGAACATTACATGTACGTTGCCGCATGGGAGTACAAGGGTGACGGCGTTGAGCCTGAACTTCACAAGGAGCCTCTCAAGTACGAGAATATTCACATAGCGACAAGAAATTATAAAGACTAAACGAGATGGATTTGACTTTGAAAGTATGGCGTCAGAAAAACGCCAAGGAGAAAGGGCATTTCGAGACCTACCAGGTCAAGGGTATTTCGCCTGACAGCTCTTTCCTTGAGATGCTTGACATCCTTAACGAGCAGCTGATTGAGGAGGGTATGGATCCTGTCGCTGTGGAGAAGGGATGCAAATCATCAGGTCCGGTTTCCTTTGATCACGACTGCCGTGAGGGAATCTGTGGAGCCTGCTCACTCTATATTAACGGACGCGCTCATGGACCTGACGATGAGGTCACTACCTGCCAGCTTCACATGCGTAAGTTCAAGGATGGCGACACTATCACCATTGAGCCTTGGCGCAGCCACGGCTTCCCTGTAATTAAGGACCTTGTCGTTGACCGTCAGGCATTTGACAAGATTCTTCAGGCAGGTGGATATGTTTCTGTAGGAACCGGCGGTGTTCCTGATGCCAATGCCATTCCTATTCCTCGCGAAAAGGCCGAGGAGAGCATGGACGGTGCTGCCTGCATCGGATGCGGTGCCTGTGTGGCAACCTGCAAGAACGGCTCTGCAATGCTCTTTGTCGCAGCCCGCGTAAGTTCCCTCGCACTCCTTCCTCAGGGTAAGGTAGAGGGTGCAAAGCGAGCCAAGGCAATGGTTGCAAAGATGGACGAGCTCGGATTTGGTGCCTGCACCAACACCCGTGCCTGCGAGATGGAGTGCCCTAAGCACATCACCGTATCTCACATCGCACGTCTGAACCGCGAGTTCCTCTGTGCTAAATTTAAAGATTAGGCATTTCACGTCTATATTAAAAAAGAGCCGGCTGAAAATAAAACAGCCGGCTCTTTTTCAATAAAAATTCAAATTAAAGGATGAATGGCAAGGCTTGCGAGGAGAAGAAACCGCAGCAACCTGATGGTTGTGAGGATTTCGCCGACGAAGCGTAACGAAGCCATTCGCCTTTAATTTGAATTTTTACCATAGGAAATTGTTGAAAGGATAGCGTCCTGCGTGTATTTCAGCGACCATCTTGTAGAGGTCGGAGCGGAGTTTGTCTATGCCGATTTTCTGCTTTGCCGAGATGAATATGCAGGGCGTGTTCTCTTTTGCAATCCAAGAGTTCTTGTACTCTTCAAGCGTGTAGTTCTCAGGTTTTTTGGGCTCCAACGAGAACTCGTCGTATTCTTCGTGGCGGTAGGCGTCAATCTTGTTGAAGACGACGAAGATAGGCTTGTTGATGGCTCCTATATCGCGGAGCGTCTCATTGACCACGCGTATGTGTTCCTCGTGGTTGGGGTGGGATATGTCCACGACATGCATGAGTATGTCAGCCTCCCTCACCTCGTCAAGTGTGCTCTTGAATGCCTCCACGAGCTGTGTGGGCAGCTTTCTGATGAATCCGACAGTGTCGCTGAGCAGGAACGGGACATTCTCTATGACGACCTTTCTGACCGTGGTGTCAAGCGTTGCGAACAGCTTATTTTCGGCGAAGACGTCGCTCTTTGCCAGCATGTTCATAAGGGTGCTCTTTCCCACGTTTGTGTAACCAACTAACGCAATGCGCACGAGCGAGCCTCTGTTTCCTCGCTGCGAGGCCATCTGTTTGTCTATTTTCTTGAGCTGTTCTTTTAGTCTTGCAATTTTGTCCTGTATGATTCGCCGGTCGGTTTCGATCTGTGTCTCTCCAGGGCCCCTCATTCCGATTCCTCCCTTCTGTCTTTCAAGGTGCGTCCACATGCGGGTAAGACGTGGCAGAAGATATTGATACTGTGCAAGTTCCACCTGTGTTTTGGCGTATGCAGTCTTCGCTCTTTGTGCGAATA
>SAMEA104315422__coassemble_90_pt1 | contig 73611 bp, 47 predicted proteins | sample SAMEA104315422__metabat2_high_PE_007 | metagenome-assembled genome bin SAMEA104315422 (sample SAMEA104315422) | gut metagenome | biome: Monkey gut; feature: monkey-associated habitat; material: faeces | place: China | collected 2013 | reverse complement strand
CTTCGAGGGGACGGGAGGGGTCAATAAGATGGTGAGGATTTCATCAAACCGTCCAACGCAGCAGACCGCCTTTTATGCGCCCCGCTACTTCTTGCGGGAAGTGAAAATAGTGTTCTTATACTCATTAACCCACACCTGCCTCTCAATAGGCTGATCCAGCGAAATCATTGTGTCGGTGGATTGGACGTAGGGGAGTTTCTGGATGGTGTTCACAAGCACCTGCATGAGGTGGTCGTGGTCGAAGCAATAGAGCTTCACGAGTAGCGCATACCGTCCTGTAACAAAGTGGCATTCAACGACTTCCTGGATATTTTCAAGAGCTTCGACAACCTCCGGGTACTTGTTTCCCTCGGAGATGGATATGCTCACGAACGCGCAGATGTTCAGCCCGATGGCCTGGGGTTTCACGAGCACTCTCGACCCTGTGATGATTCCGCTGTTCTCAAGTCTCTTAACTCGTTGGTGGATTGCTGCTCCGGAGACTCCACACTCGCGCGCAATTTCAAGGAAAGGCGTCCTTGCGTTCTTAATCAGGAAAGACAGTATCTTCTGGTCTATCTCATCAATATGATAATTAATCATACGTTATTAATTGTTAAAATTCGGCGGCTAATATAACAATATTTTTATGAAATAGCGCAAAAAACTTACAAACACGCAGTATTTCTGCCTTTGTACCTACTTGCGTCCGCGTCCGCGACGGCGGCCTGTGGGCTCAGTGGTCTCGACTATGGTCTTGCAGTCGGCTTCGGTGAGTTTCCAGGCGTCGGTTTTGGACGGGATCTTGTAGTTGTTGCCGTCGAACTTGATGTAGGGACCGTAGTTGCCGTTGATGATGGTGATACCGCTGTCCTTGAACTCTGCTATGATTTCGTTGGCTTTCTTGTTTTCGCTTTCTTCGATGAGGGAGATGCAGTCCTCAAGAGAGACGGAAAGAGGGTCGGACTTCTTCGGGAGCGAAACGTTCTTGTCGCCGTATTTGAGATACGGACCGAAGCGTCCCTTGGTGCAGATGACCGGGATGCCCTTGTACTCTCCGACAGTGCGCGGAAGCTGGAAGAGTTTCAGAGCCTCTTCAAGCGTGATGTTCTCGATGAGTTGGCCGGGAGCGAGTTTTGCAAACTGACGGTTTTCTCCCTCGCCCTTCTGGACGTATGGACCGAATTTTCCGAACTTAGCCACCATCGGCTGTCCATCCGACGGGTCAACCCCGAGGTCTCGGCTGACGTGGCTGAACTCGTTGTTGTTCAAGCAGTCCTCCACGGTCTTGTGGAAAGGAGTGTAGAAATTGCCTATCACCTCGTTCCACTTGAGTTCGCCTTCGGCGATGCCGTCGAATTCATCCTCGACGTTGGCAGTGAAGTTATAATCGAGTATGGCGCTGAAGTTCTTGACAAGGAAGTCCGTGACAATCAGGCCGATGTCTTGCGGAAGGAGCTTTCCTTTCTCGGCTCCGACGACTTCCGTGTGGTCAAGCGCGGAGATGACTCCGTCCCTCATCTTGAGGTCGGTGACCTTGACCGAAGTTCCCGGCTTGTCGCCTTTCGTGACATAGCCGCGTGCCTTGGTGAGGGTGGTGATGGTCGGAGCATAGGTTGACGGACGGCCGATTCCGAGCTCTTCAAGTTTTTTGACGAGAGTCGCCTCGGAGTAGCGCGGAGGGGCTGCCGTGAAGCGGCATTCGGCAGTCATCTCAACCTGCTGAACCTTGTCGCCTACAGCAACGTTCGGGAGTATTGTGCCCTGTTCGTCGTCCTGTTCGTCGTCCCGTCCCTCGATGTAGAGGCGGAGGAAACCGTCGAAAAGGATCTCCGTCGCCTGAGCCGTGAACTGTTCCTCCACTTTTTCGGATGCGAGCCTGACGTCGGTCTTGAGCACCTTCGCGTCTGCCATCTGGGATGCCACGGTGCGCTTCCAGATGAGCTCGTAGAGCTTCTGCTCCTGGGCTGTGCCGTCGATTGATACGCGGTCTATGTAGGTCGGGCGGATGGCTTCGTGAGCCTCTTGGGCCCCCTTGGACTTGGTCTTGTAGTTGCGGGTCTTGGAGTATTCTGCTCCATATTCCTTTGTGATATATTCCTTTGCGGCGTTGAGCGCAAGACCGGAGAGATTGGTGGAGTCGGTACGCATGTAGGTGATGAGTCCGCTCTCGTAGAGTCTCTGCGCAACGCTCATCGTGGTGCTCACAGGCAGATGGAGCTTGCGTGACGCCTCCTGCTGGAGAGTGGATGTCGTGAACGGGGCTGCCGGGGTTCTTGTGCCTTCCTTCTTCTCGATTCCGCAGACGGAGAACTGCGCCCCGTTGCATTTGCCGAGGAACTCCCTCGCCTCTCCGACCGATCTGAACTTCTTGTCCAGCACTGCCTTGAGAAATGTTCCCGTGCCCGTGTTCTCCGGATGGAACAGAGCCTCGATGCGGTAGAACTGCTCCCTGTCGTAGGCCTGGATTTCTCTCTCCCGGTCAACAATGAGCCTCAGCGCCACGGACTGAACGCGACCTGCAGAAAGTTTTGGCTGCACCTTTCTCCAGAGTACAGGTGAAAGTTCGAATCCTACCAGACGGTCAAGCACGCGGCGTGCCTGCTGGGCGTCCACGAGGTCCATATCGATTTCACGAGGGTTCTCCACGGCGCTGAGAATGGCGGATTTCGTGATTTCGTGGAAAGTGATGCGCCTTGTGTTCTCCTTCTTCAGACCGAGAGTCTCGAAAAGGTGCCATGAAATGGCCTCTCCCTCGCGGTCCTCATCGGATGCAAGCCACACCGTATGTGCCCCTGCCGACAGTTTCCTGAGTTCCGAGACGAGTTTTTTCTTGCCCGCAGGCACCACATATTCGGGTTTGAATCCGTCCTTTATGTCGACGCTCAGTTCGTTGTCGTGAAGGTCACGGATGTGTCCTTCGCTTGACTTGACGACATAGTCCTTTCCCAAATATTCCTGAATTTTCTTAGCCTTCGTAGGTGACTCGACGATTACAAGATTTTCCGCCATATCCATATATATTTTTATACCTCTATATAACGCAATTTTCATTTGCGGGTGCAAAGTAACGGACAATTCACCCATATTTCCAAATTTATTGAGTAATTTTGCGACTTTGAAACATGAAAAAATCACACTTATGACTGACAATACTAAAAAGAAAATCGTCAAATGGTTCTGGATTCTCTTCCTGACACCGATTGCCTTGTTTCTGATTATGATACTGCTCGTCTGGGCCTTCGCGGACATTCCTTCGTTTGAGGAACTCGAGAATCCCGACAGCAAGCTTGCGACGCAGGTGATTGCTTCGAACGGCGACATTCTGACGACGATTCACGACGAGAACCGTCTCTATGTGAGCTACGATGAACTCTCGCCCTATCTCGTGCAGGCAGCGGTCGCTACGGAAGACTCGCGCTTCTACAGCCATTCCGGGATTGATTTCATGAGCCTCGGTAGGGTGTTCTTCAAGACTCTGCTCGCCCGCGATTCGAGCCAGGGAGGAGGCAGCACCATCACCCAGCAGCTCGCAAAGACCCTCTATCCGCGTGCGGACGTAAGCAGCAAAGTGCCCGGGTGGTCGAAGGTCAAGATGGTGTGGGTGAAGCTGAAGGAGTGGATTACGGCCGTGAAGCTTGAACGCAACTACACCAAGGACGAGATTATGGACATGTATATGAATGCCGTCTTTTTCGGAAGCAACGCATACGGGGTGAAGGCGGCGTCACAGACATTCTTCGCGAAGAACCCGTCCGAGCTGACGGTTGAGGAAAGCGCGACGCTGGTCGGGATGGTGAACAAGCCGACGCGCTACAATCCTGTGATTAATCCGGACAAGTCGCTGCAGCGCAGGAACTTCGTGATTGGGCAGATGGAGAAGGCCGGCTACCTCACCGAGGCGCAGCGGGACTCGATTCAGCAGATACCGATTAATGTCTCCGCGCATCAGGTGATGGACCACAACGCGGGTCTCGGCCCTTATTTCAAGGATATGCTCATCCGCACGATGAAGGCCCGTAAGCCAAAGCGCAGTGACTATTACTATGCGGAGGACTATGCCGCCGACTCGCTCCGCTGGGAGACCGACGGACTTTACGGCTGGCTGGACAAGAACCGCAAGGCCGACGGCTCGCAGTACGATCTCTATCGCGACGGCCTGAGGATTTATTCTACAATCGACAAGAACATGCAGCGCTATGCGGAAGAGGCCGTTGCCGAGCATCTCGGAAAGGATCTCCAGCCAACTTTCTTCCGTGAACTCAAACGCAAGCCGCACGCTCCTTTTGCTTCGGATGTCGACGCCGCCACAAGGGACAGACTGATGAAGCAGGCACGTCGGTGGAGCGACCGCTACCGCATGATGAAGAAAGACGGGGCATCCGAGTCGGAGATTGCGAAAAGTTTCGGCGAGAAGACCAGGATGAGGGTTTTCTCCTGGAAAGGGAAGGGGTATATCGACACTTTGATGACTCCCGACGACTCCATAAAATATTATAAATCATTCCTCCGGGCGGCGTTCGTGGCAGTTGAGCCCAACACCGGATTCGTCAAGGCTTATGTCGGCGGTCCGAACTACCGCTGGTTCAAATATGACAATGCACGCCAAGGCAAGCGTCAGGTGGGCTCTACGATAAAGCCTTTCCTCTATTCTTTGGCTATGCAGGACGGACTCACCCCTTGTACGGAAGTGGTGAATGTTCCGCAGACGTTCGTCGTCGGGGATGATACGTGGACTCCACGAAGCACCGACAAGGACGAGTGGATTGGGCTTACAGTGACTCTGAAATGGGGGCTGACGAAAAGTTCCAACAATATATCTGCATATCTTATGAAGCAGTACGGCCCGCACGCGATGGCCGAGATGATGCACAAAATGGGCATAAATGGCCACATTGACGAGGTGGAGTCACTCTGCGTCGGCTCGACGGACCAGATGCCTTACGATATGATTGCCGCCTACAACACTTTCCCGTCCAAAGGTATGGCCATTACGCCTATGTTCGTGACGCGCATCGAGGACAACACGGGCAACACCGTCAGCGAGTTCTCCAACCACAAGAAGGTGGCGATCAGCGAGTACACGGCCTACGAGATGGTGGACATGATGCGCTCTGTGGTCGACCACGGAACGGGAATCAGGCTTCGCGCGAAGTACGGGCTCAAGGGCGAGATTGCCGGAAAGACAGGAACGACCAACGACAACTCCGACGGTTGGTTCATTGGCTACACCCCGACTATTACTGCCGGAGTCTGGGTCGGTGGCGAGGACCGTCAGATTCACTTCAGTTCCACAGCGCTCGGAGGCGGCTCCAATATGGCACTTCCGATCTGGGGGCTGTTTATGAAGAAGGTCTTGCGTGACGGTTCTCTCGGAGTGAGCGAGGACGATCATTTCACGCCGCCGTCCGGAGTGGTAATGAACATCGGATGCGATGCTCTGGCGACTAAGGCGCCGGGGGAGAAGAAGGCTGTTGAGGCGCAGTCGGCTGAAGAGGATTATTATTTTGAGTGAGATATATGAAAAATTACAAAAACATCGCTGTGATATACAGCAGTGACTCCTCTGAATGGGAGGTTTCCTGCCGCAGCGGAAAATTTACGGCGTCGCAGATTGACGGGACGAAATATGATGTTTACGAAATATTCGCGCGTTTCGGACAGTGGAACGTCGTCGCGATGCGTCCGAAAGGGGGAGAGCGCGTCGAGTTCGCGGAAGGGGAGGCTCCTCAGGTCGACAAGACCGATTTCTCCGCAGAGATAGGCGGTGCCCGTGTGAAGTTCGATTATGCCTACATCATGCAGCACGGCATCCCCGGCGAGAATGGTCAGATGCAGGGTTATCTCGAAATGCTCCGGGTTCCGTTCAGCAGCTGCAGCGCGTTTGTCTCGGCGATTACATTCGACAAGTTCTCCTGCAAGAGCTACCTTAAAGATGTTGATTTCGTGAAGGTTGCCAAAGACCTGTTCATCCGCAGGGGCGAGTCTCCGGAGGGACTTGCGGACAAGGCCGTGGCGAAGTTGGGACTTCCGATGTTCGTCAAGCCAACCGATGGCGGCTCCAGTTTCGGCGTGACCAAGGTCAAGACAGCCGAGGATTTTGACAAGGCTGTGAACTATGCCTTCGAGGACAGTGCGACTATTCTTGCAGAGGAGGCTATTGTCGGACGTGAGATTACCTGTGCCGTCTACTTCGACGGAAAATCGGAGGTTGCGCTCCCTGTCATCGAGATTGTGACGAGCCATGAATTCTTCGATTACGATGCGAAGTACAATGGTGCAAGCGAAGAAATATGCCCGGCACCGCTCGATGCCGCAACGACTTCCATGGTGCAGGAGACTTCCAGGAAGATATATGCCCACATCGGCTGCTCCGGAGTCGTCCGCATGGACTATATACTTTCGTCCGACGGGCTTTATTTCCTTGAAATGAACACGATTCCGGGAATGACGGCTGCGTCCCTCGTCCCGAAGATGGTGCGTACGGCCGGGCTCGATATGACGGATTTCCTGAATACTATAATCGAGAATACCGGCAGGTAGGAAGTCAACTTTGTTCTCCTGTCGTTTCGGATGAAATGGGAATCTTTGTGCAAACATTATGTGGCTTAAAGACTTATATGATGAGGGACGTGCACTGACCTCAAGAGAATATCCGGACAGCAGGGAGCGCGACAGTCTGCTTAACGCTGTTCTTGAGGATGTACTGCATCTTCCTCGCTATGCTGTCCTTGTTGACCCGTTCAATGAAATTGGCGAGCGGGAATGCAGCCGGTTTCTCGACTGCGCGCGGAGGCTGGCGGCAGGGGAGCCTCTTCAGTACATCGTCGGGTGGACGGAATTTTACGGACGTCGCTTCAATGTCACTCCGGCGGTTCTGATACCGCGCCCCGAGACAGAGCAGTTGTGCCGGGAGGCGATTGAACGGATATGTGCGGTATTTTCTGACCGTCGGAGGTGGGAATCGCTCCGCATTCTTGATTTATGTACAGGATCCGGCTGCATTGCCTGGACGCTTGCACTTGAACTGCCCGGTTCCGATGTCGTAGGGGTTGACATATCTCCTGCGGCTCTCGATGTGGCATTGAATCAGGGACTTTTGCCTGAAACTTCGCAGGAAAGCGCAAAACATGGAGGGCAGGAGTGTCTTACGAAACAGCCTAAGTTTGTGGAATATGACATCCTTCGAGGTCCGGATGAATTCATATATCACAATGAGTTTGACTCGTTCGATGTCATAATCTCAAATCCTCCATACGTCCGTGATGGCGAGCGCCCGCTGATCAGACGCAATGTCCTTGAGCATGAGCCGTCTCTGGCGCTCTTTGTCCCGGATGCCAATCCTCTTAAGTTCTACAAGGCCATCCGTGATTGGGCGGAGCGGCTTCTCGTCCCGGGCGGTCTGTTGTTCTTAGAACAAAATGAGGCCTTGGCGGAGGAAACTGCAACAATTTGTTGCAATTTTTCCGAGGTTGAAACCGTCAGCGACTATTTTGGCAAACCGCGCTTCACTGTTGCAAGAAAATAGCCCTCTGTTGTCCTGCGGAGTGGGTCTCATACGTTGCCTGAGGGTGACGTTTTTGATAAAGTTTGCGCAAACTTTTCGTTTAATCGGGAGCCAGAATCTGCCTTTGGCTGCCCTGTATGGCATGTTAGGGACTTTATCCGCTGAATATTTCCATCTTCCGGATTTTCTTTGTCACTTTGCGGCAACAAATGAAAATTGCTATGAGAAAGTTCAGACTGTTTCTGTGCGCGGGACTGCTCCCGCTACTGTTTTCCTGTGAAAAAGTGATTGGAGAAGACTCCTCTGACAATGCTGCGAGTCCGGTTGCACTTGACCGTGTGGCTGCCATGCTTTCGGAACTGCCGCTGGAGCCGGAGCATTATCGTGAGGTGCACTCGGCGGTGGAGTCGTCTTCAGGCAACGGCTACGATGAGGAATACACGATGTCGGACCTCTTTGCCTCGCCGGGAAAGGGAGTAGGAGACAGCCGGACCAAGGCGGCGACTGTGTCGAAGGCCTACGGACGTCCTTTGAGGGAACTTATACGCGAGCATGTGAGGGCTTCTGTCGCCACCAAGTCCGTTGGGGCAGGCAAGGCTGATTCTGATGACTCACGGTCTGGAAACTCAAATACCGCCTCATCTGGTGCCGGCATGGCAGACTCCGGTTTCGGGGATGATGCGGATGCTTACCTTGCTGCCCTGGAGTCATCGGACGTGCAGATTTACTGGCCGTATTCTGAAAACTGGGACGGACAGTCGGAGCCGGTCTTTACCTTTGACCCGGGAGACGACTCGGATGTGAATATAGGCTACAAGGTGGTGCGGCAACCTGATGGTTCAAGCCGTGTCGAAGAAGTGGAGGTGGACGAGGCATTTGCCGAGAAGAACCCGGTTTGGGTGGTGAACCGCAACTCGGACTGCGGCTTCACTTCGCTTGAAATCATGCGCCGCGAGCACCCTGAATGGGACAATGGAGGCGGAGCGCTGATTATCGGCGGAAAAAGACAGGCTTCTGCGTCCGCCGCATCTACAAGAGCTTCTACATTGAAGACTCTTGTACTCAAGGAATTCACGATGAAACGCAACTACGACTGCTGGTTTGCCGGCGGCTCCGAGTTCTTCATCAAGGCCGGTTCCGTTAACGATTTCTTCGCCTCCACCGAGGCTGAACTGCGCCTCTACACTCCGCAAGTCACAGACTTTATGGTCGTTGTGAAGCGCAAGCAGAAAGGACAGCCCCTGCCGTTTAACACTGTGATTGTCTCGGACTGGTCCGAGCAGCTCACCCAAGTTGCTTTCATGATAACGGAAGACGACGGCGGCACTCTTGATCAGTGGAAATGCTCCGCAGTGGTCAAAATCAAGTCCAAAAGCTACGGCTTTGACATTTCTCTTCCGTTCAACTCCCGCGACGACATTGTCTGGCGCGGTCAGCTCAGCCGCCGCTACATCGACGCCACCAGCAACCTCGTCGGCCACTTCGGCGATGTTGACATCACCTTTGAAGTCCTCGAATATTAATGAAGGATGATGCTGTAACTTCGTGTTATTCCGAAGCATTCAGTATATTATCCAATTGTGCCTGCAACTCTTCTTTTTTGGGAAGGTATAACTGATAACGGGCAGTGAACAACTGATTGGTAATTCCTTGTGTGGCATATTCCATCAAGACTTCATCTTTCCGCGCTCCAAGGACGATTCCGATTGGTGGATTGTCATCGGGTTGGCAAATCTCGGACTTGAAATAGTTGAGGTACAAATTCATTTGTCCAATGTCCCCATGCTTGATTTCTGCCCGTTTCAAATCAATTAGGACATAACACTTGAGAATGCAGTGATAGAAGACCAAGTCTATTTTAAAGCGTCGGCTGCCGATATTCATCACATATCTTTGATCGATTCATTGAAATAGAAGTTCATTTCCATTTTGTCATCACATTTCAGAAGTTCATAGTAATGACTCCAGGTCAATTTGTGGGACACTGTCCCACAAATCGGGAATGCGATGTACAACTTACGCATATATATGAGATTGGAGCGATTGAATCCTTTCCCTTTTCGTAATGTCAGGTCTTTTGAAAGCCTTGTGAGCAATTTGCTGCCATACTCGGCTCTTTCGTTTCCGTGCTGCTCAAACTCAACTATGTATTTTCCCGTATTCCAATTGGCCTCAAGCAGTTCCCCGTTGACTGCAGTGCATGCTCTGTATTTCGCATTGTCCCATAAAGATGAGATCTCATTCACTAAATTGAGATATTCAGTGTTAGCGGCTCCGTTTGTAATTATATCTGAATTTTCCATATCCTGAAATTTTAGAGGTTAATCTCCGGAAGGCTATTCACTATATCTATAGTCTTGACAGAGACGTTGATTACAGACAGAAGAAGGTCGAGGATGTAGCGGGGTTTGTTGTGTTCACGTGACCAGGCGTTCGGGTCGTTCTTAATCATACTCCCGTTTTTGCCATCATCAATTGTCACCTGATAACGCTCCATTATCCACTCGATGGCTGATTTCCCGTTTACAACATACCCATACGCCTTTTCGGGAATTCCGCTGATGCGGATATGTCCATTGTAGATGATGGTGTCTTTCTGCGTTTTGGATGGGAATCTCATCTTCTGAACCGAATAGAAATCGAAGGAATCGCCTTCCTCTTCATCGGCTTCGATGCAGACGTCCGGGTATGCGGGAACATCCTCATAGTGCAGGTGAAGTTCCGCGAGTTTCTTTCCGGCATTGTAGAATTTCAGAAAATCTTCCACCTTGTCAGGGAAGGATATGCGCGGGAGTGACTTTTTAAGTTCCGCTGCAAATTTGGTTCTGTATTGTTCACTATGGAGGAAACCATAGACATAATAGAATATGTGCTCCTTGGTGAGGGATTTAGTGTTGCCGTAGCGGGCCCTGAGTTCTTGGAGCATCCAGTCGGAAATGCCGTCCCTCCGGATATATTTGCTGTCGTCAACATCGTCGAAGAGAGAGCCTTGCGGATTCTTGTTTTCTTCATACCAATAGAGTGGGAAGCATTGAGATTTTCCTATAAGTTCCAAATCTGGAATGATGTCCGAAATAATACAAGAAAAGTCCTTGGTCACCCCAACGCCACTGACACATATAACGAGATTATCCGCCTCTCGGCCAGGGAAGAGATGCGGTACCTGGTACCGCATCTCGACCAAAGGCTTGTACCAAAACATAGCCTGTTTGAAGAAGGGGCGGTAAAGCGCCGTGCGTATTTCTCCGTCACTATACTCATAAACCGTGCCCCGCTTGAGATCGTCAAGGACCGCCCTTGTCCAACTTATCTTATGCGTGCTGAAGTCCGGTTCCGTTTTTTTGCCGGTGGAAATTGCCGAAAGGGTCGCGTTATATAGGGCAATACTTTCATTGGCAGCTGCTTCAACCTGGCTGCAGGAAGAGTTGTAAGCCCACGCATCCCTTTGTGTCTTAGCTCCGTTTGAACAGGTTATGAAAACACTTCGGTTGTCGAGAGAGTATTTTTTCTCTGGAGCAAGCGGAACAAGCGCATCAAATTCGTCCCCGCGCTGGTTTATCCAGTCTCCCTTTTTGTTCGGCACTATGCTTTGCCACTCCATCTTCCTCGAAGCGACAGACTTGAAGTCACTGATAATCTTGAGCTTTTGCTCGCGAGTCAGATAGTCTCCGATGTCGTGGTAGTGGATTTCGGCTTTGCCCTTCATTTTTGCCGGGTTCTTGACGAGAATCGTAATGGCTATCGGAGTGCGCGAACCAGAACCGAAAATCTTACCGCCTTCTTTTCTTGAAAGTTCCCCACTTGTTCTTTGGTTTCCCCTAAGATTAAAAACCCAAACGGATGAAAACTCCTTCTCGAAGCATCTGCGAACTCCTTCCTGAGCATTGCCGTCAATCCAGGCGCCATTACTGATGAAAGCGACAATACCGCCCTCATCACACCGGGAGATTCTGTCACTTGCCCAACGGAAGGCCTTGATATAAGAATCATAAAGAGAGTTTTTATTGGTGGTATTCACATTGCTGGCATAAGTCTCACCAATTCTGTTCTCCAGCATAGAATAATTGAGATTCTGCGCATTGTCATTCGCCGATTTCTGTCCAACGGAATATGGCGGGTTGCCGAGAATGACTCGGACAGGGGCCTTCTTTTGCCTAATCACCCGCTCCGAATTCTCTTTGAACAACTGTGAAAATATGTCCCTGTCGCCATCCTCGTTAAGTTGGAATGTGTCCGTGAGGCATATCCCGTCATATGGGAGATATTCCTTCCGATGAGTCAAGTCGTGGAATACGCTCTCAATATTTACGTCGGCTATATAGTAAGCAAGGAGTACTATTTCGTTGCAATGAATCTCATTGAGATACTTCCTCTCCATATCCTCCAGGCGGATGAGCCCCGATTGGAGAAGTCTGGTGATGAATGTCCCGGTTCCGGTGAACGGGTCGAGGATGTGGACATTCTCTTCTGTCAGGGATGTGCCGAATTCGGATTTGAGGATTTCATTTACTGAACGGATGATGAAATCCACACATTCTATCGGGGTGTAGACTATGCCGAGTTTATCGACTGTCTTCGGGAAGGCTCCCTTGAAGAACTTCTCATAGAGATTCTTGATTACAGTCTGCTTTCCCTCAAGATTGTCTATGTTTCCGACATTGATTTTGACAGAGGTGTAGAATTTGTCAAGAACCTCGGTGTCTTTTTCGAAGGCCTCTTCTTTCAGAAGGTCAATCATCGATTGCATCGAACGGCTGACGGCGTTGTTCGTTACAAATGAATAGTCAGCAAAAAGCGCATCGAATACGGGTTTGGTTATCATATGCTGAGCAAGCATTTCGATTGCCTGACCGGCATCTACAGACGGGTTGAGGTTCTTCCTCAGACCTTCGAGATATTTATTGAATTCGGCTTCGTGCCGGTGTTCCTTAATGACCAGCCGATGAATCCTGTCGATAAACTTTTGAGCGATGACACCGACTTCTTTCGCCCAGTTCTCCCAATACATCCTATCGCCGCACTTTTCGACAAGTTTGGCGTATATTCCGTCTTTGAGTTCTCCGAAACGGATGTCCAGCTGGCGAGCGATTTCCGCGTCTTCGAGAACTTGTGCGTCTTCATCATCTTGGTTATATCCATCCACGAGGCTATTATGTCCTATGCCGACGCCACCGATTGTGACTTTTCCTTCCTTTTTCTTGTTGAGGGAGAGTTTCTGCACTTCCGCATTGAATTGGTCGTCGTGTGAGCGGAGGGCATTCAAGATGTCCCAGACTACCTTGAAATATCTGTTGTCGCAGAGAGCGTCTTCCGGCTTTACATTCTGTGGAACGACGACAGGGATGATGATATATCCATATTTTTTCTCATCCGGGCTGCCTTTATGAAAATTTCGCATAACACGTCCGACAGACTGGACGACATCCACCTGACTGTTTCTGGAGGATAGGAATAAAACGGCGTCCAGGGCAGGAACATCGACTCCTTCGGAGAGGCAGCGCACATTTGTAACAACCTTGCACTCTCCCTCCTCACCATCTTCCTTGAGCCAGGAGAGGATCTCATTTCTCTCGGATGAGTTCATAGACCCGTCAATGTGTCTTGTGTTGATGTTTACAACTCGGTTGCGTTCGTCCTCTGTCACAATCTGTTCCTTATATTTTCTGTCAATTTCAGGAAGGATGGCTGTGACGTTTTTTGATGTTCCGGTCTTGTTGACATCACCGATTGCCGAACAGAAGGCCAAAGCACGTTTCATCTTGCAGGGGTCAGCACTCCAAGTCCTGCCATCGTCTCCTCGTATGATTTTCGACAATCCGTTGATGACGCCAATGAGTTTTGCTGTGTCGTCGTAGTTCAGTTCCGTGCGAAGTCCAAGTTTTATCTCTGTCTGAAGATTTGTGGGGATATCCTCCTCGCTGACAGTCAATACGAGCACTTTATAGTCTGTCAGAAGACCATTGGTGACAGCGTAGGCGAAGTTCACTCTATAAAACTCTTTTCCATAGATGTTTTCATCGTCCATAGAGCAGAGTATGCAGTCTTTTTCTGATGCCTTGATTTTTGCAGATTCTCCATAAAGACGGGGGGTTGCCGTCATATAAAGGCGTTTCTTGCCCAAGACGTTTTCGTCGGAATGAATTTTCGTGAAGTTACTTTCGTCGGAATCACTCAGTTTGACTCCCGTTGTCCTGTGAGCCTCATCGCATACGATGAAATCGAAGACGCCGTATTCGTTATTTGTCGATTTGAGCAATTTTCGTTGTGCCTGAGAAACTGTATCAATTGACTGATAAGTCGAAAAGACAACGACGAGTCCGTCGTGGTGTCGAAAGCTTTTTAATTGTCTGACAATAGAATCCGGGTTTGTGCAAGCCGGTACGGCAAGGTCTATGGCCTCGTCGCTTATGAGGTCCAATTCATTCTGTATTTTTCTTGACGCCTTGCTGTCGGAACATATGCAGACTGCTTTGATTGGCTTTTTTGCATCTGCTGCCCAAGCGTTAAGACTCTGTCCAAGAAGGGATATGGACGGAACCATAAACAACACAAGTCCTTTTTGTTTCAGAAGTGTTTCCACCATCACAAGTGAGGTGTAGGTCTTACCTGTCCCGCAAGCCATTATGAGTTTGCCTCGGTCATTGACCGAATAGTGGAGATCTGCTTTTGATACCGCCTCCAACTGATGCTTCAACGGTGTTTTCCCACCAATCAAAGCTTCTTTTCCTTCAATACCCTCAAGTAGTTTGCCCCATTCGACAGGAGATGATTCGAGGTCGACCAAACCGACTCTGGTGAGAGGAGGGTCTTGATTGCGGATTGCTTCCTCAGCGGTGGGACCCCACTTTTCTGTTGTGGATATCCACATTCTGACTGCAAATTTGACCGTCTGAAGCGTTTCGGGGTCACGGAAAGTCTTGCTTGAAGTGGACAAGAATGAATCGACAGCCGGCTTGTCGATACTTGTATTTTCTTTATAACACTTGCATTGGATAGCCCAATAGTCTCCCAATTCAGTCTTTGCGACAAGGTCGATTCCTATATCCTTGCCTCCGAAGTCTTTTCTGGAAGGAAAATTCTCCCAAAGCCAAACCTCAGTGAGTTGGGAATACTTGGGGTCGGTGCGAAGCCACGACTGAATAAGCCTCTCGAATTGGGTTCCCTTTTCCTTTTCAGAGAATGACTTACTGCGAAATTCTTCAAGTATGTCTTTGAATGTCATTATCTATAAGTCTTGTATCATTTCTTGCAAAGATAGCAAATTTTGTTCGCGCTTTGCCTGCCTTGCCAACAACCATCTCGCAGTTGCGGCAGTCGAAGTCAAGGGCGAGAAGACGGCCGTTGTTGCGGAGAAAGAGTCCGTCGCGGATGTCGTTGGCGGTGGCGAAGGCAGCGTAGGCCGGTGTCTTGCGGCAGAGACCTATTTCGTGTAGGAGGCAGTATTTGCTGCGCATCAGTTCGATGGAGTCAGACGGCTCGATTTCGTAGGCCGGTGCGACAATCTCTGCACCGAGGCGTCTGTAGAGACCGGCGGCGAGACTGTTGGCGACGTCACTTTTATAGCTGATGAGGGGTGGAAATTCAAGCTGTTTCGCAAGACTGCCCCTGATTGTGGCGTGGTTCAGAGGGCGTGCATTGCATGGAAGACTGTCGAGCGCCTCGGCAATAGAACGGCGGATTCCGTTGAGATGCGCGGCTGAAATCATTGGAATGTTGCCGTCAGCTTCGCGTTTGATACAGCTCTCACCATTGCACAGTATGTCCTCTACCGAGAAGCTGTAGATGCCCGAGTCCTTGCCGAGCTGGCCGGAAATCATCCCAAGCATGCGCTCCCTGTTTCTTGCCGGCTCCGTCTCGATGTCTGTAGCGTAGTGAGTTTCGCGTCCGTCTTCGCTGACGGCATTGACAATGACCCGGAAGTTCCTGACGCATTCCACCTCGTGTCGGCTTGCTATAGGGATGTCGGTTTCGTTGATATCTACAGTCAAATTGACTCCAATCCTGCGAGTGGCGCCCTTTTCGAGTTCCTTCTCGAAGGCCGTGTCGAGGTTGCGGTAAAGCCGCATCCCCGGAGCTATGCCATCTGCGGCCCGGCAAAGAATCGTGTTGCCTTCGCAGATGTCTGCCCTGAATCCGTGCTCCTTGCCGTCCCGGCCGATGAACGAGAAGCCATCGCCGTTGTGAAACGATGTGGCTGCAGTTCTTGTTTCCCGATGTTGTCTACCATGCTCTGCAGTTGTTCCCTGTTGATGCATTGGTCTGATTGTCAGTCTAATTCCGTTTCTTAGCCTTTCGATGGAAGCCACTGTCCCGACTTCCTCTCCAAGTGCCTTGCCTGCGTCAAGGCATGCCCACTGACTACGCTGTCCGTCAAAGTACAATTGCGTGAACCCTCTGTTGAAACTTTTCGCCGGGGCCGGGGTGAAACCGCAGACCTCATGTCCGTGCGATGCGCGGCAATATATGTCCGGATTTGCGCTCACAAGCCTATCCAACGCTTGCGAGTAGGCGGCCACGATGTTCCTTACGTATGAGATGCTCTTGAGCCGCCCCTCAATCTTGAATGAACTGACTCCGGCAGCCGCCATCTCCGGTAGACGCCCAAGCAAGTTTAGGTCACGCAGCGACAGTAGCGTCCTATCCTCTGCCACGGGCTTTCCCGGCTTGTACCCTGCTGCCAGCCGTGCCCCTTCCCCTGCCAAGGCTTCACGCCCATGGGACAAGTCCGGCCACCTCACCGGCTTGCCATCCGCATTCACCAGATCATATCTCGAACGGCACGCCTGCACGCACTCTCCTCTATTTGCGCTCCGACCGCTCAGCATATGTGACAGATAGCACTGACCGCTATAGCACACGCACAGCGCCCCGTGCACAAATGCCTCCACCTCGCAGCCCACTGCAGAGCATATTTCTCTCACCATAGACAGAGGCAGCTCTCTCTCAAGCACGATCCTCGAGAACCCGAGTGCATCCATCCTGCGGGCCTCCTCCACAGTCCGAATCGAGCACTGAGTCGAGGCATGTAGCGGAATAGTCAGTTCCTCCGGTTGCCTCAACTCAAACGCGGGCAGCGCAAAGTCCTGCACAATCAGAGCGTCCGCCCCGGCCTCCTGCATTGCAAGCGCAAGTGCATAGGCAGCGTCCAGTTCATCTTCAAAGATGATCGTGTTCAGCGTCACGAACACTCTCGCGCCGAACCTATGGGCATACGAGCAAAGCCTACGGATGTCCTCAAGGCTGTTTCCTGCCGCCTGTCTCGCTCCGAAGGCCGGCCCTGCGAGATAAACGGCATCGGCACCGCAGTCAATGGCCGCGATGCCGATTTCAATGTTTCTTGCCGGAGCAAGCAGTTCAAGTTCTCTCATGTCAGGAAAACGCGCTGCAGCAGGGCAAATTATTTTTCAAGCGCCGCAATCTGCGCCTTTGCAACCTCGGTGTACTTAGGATTCGTCAGAATCTGCTGATAGTACTCGACTGCCTTTGCCTTGTTTCCGGCTTTCTGGTAGGAAACCGCAAGAGTGCACCGGATGTCATCAGCCTTCTTGTCGTTCGGAGCGACCACGAGGAACTGCTCGAAAGCCTCGTTTGCCTTTTCGTCCTGGCCGAGTTTCTGAGCCGACATGCCGGCGAAGTAGAGTGCGTTGCCGCTCTCCACGAAGCTGTTTGACTTCAGTGCAGCGTCGTATGCGTCAGCATAATTCTGGCCTTTGAGGGCTGCCTGGGCTTTCTTAAGATACATGTTTGCAAGCTGCTTGTTGGCTGCCTTCTCCTGGCCGTTCGCCGCTGCTGCAAGGTATGCGGTCTCGGCGTTTGCCGTGTCACCCTTCTGTGCATAAGCCATTCCGAGACGGAGCTGAGCCGTTCCGTTGGCAGGGTTCAGTGCGAGTAAGTCGTTGTATGCAGCGATGGCACCGTCAAGATTCTTGGTCTTGAGAAGGTCGTTTGCCTTGTTCATGAGAACCTGAGGTTTTAGAGTCTCCGCATCCTCTACGACATCGGTCACTCCATATTCCTTGGCCTGTGCGACGGCTTCGTCAATCTCGGCGATGCCCTTGTCGTAGTTGCCTTCCTTGATGGATTCTTTGGCTACGTTGAACATGATTTTAGGAATATACTCCTTGCAGTTGTTCACCATCTCCGCACCTTCCTCGCCGCAGGCCTCAGCCATTGTGAGCGCTGCCTTGAAATTTTCAAGGGCTTCGGTGTTGTTTCCTGCCTGAAGCGCCATTGCCCCGTTGTTATAAGTCTCGGTAGCCTGCGCCATGTCCTGCGCAGAAACGGCAACAGCAGTCGCGAGTGTCGCCGCAATGATAAGCAAAATCTTTTTCATATCGCTGAAATTTTAACATTCACAATTCACGGACATATTCCCTATCCATATGCCACGAACCGCAAATTTAACATATATTTCTTAAAAGTGTACAATTTGGTCTCTTATTCTTGCCATTTGCACTAACTTTGTAAGGGTAAGTAATCGTTAAAAAATTAACTGCGTCAGATTTGTCGATAATTTTCGGGTATAGATTTAAAATGAAGAACATACGGATTTTGTTTTTGACTGTGTCGCTGCTTGTGACTTGTGGCGTCCCGTGTTCCACGGCTCAAGGCCTGAAGAAGCTGCCGGCTGATTCAAAGATAGTTACAGGGACATTCCCCAACGGAATGAGCTATTATGTCGTGTCGAATCCTGCGGAAAAGGGATTCGCAGATTTTGCTCTCGTGTACCGACATTCCGCAGATGCGGGGGATTATGTGGACGTGTCGCGGAAAATACTCTCTGACCGTGGACGGCTTCAGAACCGCAGTCTTCAGAAATTCTTGTCTTCCAATGCCGTGGCTCCGACGGTAAAGGGATATGCCGAATGCTCGGACGATGCAGTGACGTTTCGTTTCAAGGATGTAATGCTCTCGCGGAGTGCCGCCCTTGCCGACTCACTGTTGCTTGCTGTGTTCGGAATTGCCGATGAACTGTCCGCGAACGCCGTGACGACGAAAGACAGTCTTCATTTTCCTCTTGAAAACATGGCTGTGATAGTCTCCGGCGACGTGAATGGCAAGGATCTGGTCTCAAAAATGGGGATATTTTCACTCATGACACCGAGAAATTCCGTTCTTCGAGATTCCACCCGTGTGTATTCTGCATCTGAGGAGCCCGTCCGTCCGGCTAAAGTTTCGGTCGACAAACTCGATGGCGGAGTCTGCCGGATAGCCTCCTCGTTTTATTTTCCGAGGATACCGGCGGAACTTATGCCGACGCCACAGTTTGCCGTGATTGACAAGATGTCGGATACGTTCCGATTCATCGCAGAGAACCGCCTCCGGGATGCTCTGAATTATGCAGCCATTCCTTTCTCGGAACTCGAGTCAGACCATCTTTCCAGTGCAGACGTTTCAGAATTTGAGTCAATATCGCTGTCGTTCTGTGTGTTGCAGAAAGATGCCGATGCCGCAATAGAGTGTTTCGGCGAGGTCCTCGGTTCGCTCGACAGGGGGGAGATGGACGTTAATGACATAGTGCTTTCGTCGCAGCTGTATGGAGAGAAATGTCTCGGCACGTCGGCACGTTCGGTGAAAAATTCCGAGTATGTAAGGCTGTGCTCCGCTTCATTCCTTCGCGACGCTCCGCTCAGCACTGAAGCGCAACTCTGCGAATTCTGCCAGTCAAGAGTGCTTCCGGACACTTTGCAGCTGCGTCTGATGAAGACTTTCTCCGAGGCCCTTCTTTCTCCCGATGACAGCTGTAGCGCTTTTTGTGCCGGATGGAACGATGGGAAGATGGTCCGCAGACACTCCCTTGATCTGCGCGACACTCTCCTTCTTCCCGGTCCGTCGTCCAAGAAATCCAAGGTCAGGACCGGCAAGGAACTTATGTCCGGCGGGGAGACTTGGACTTTCCAGAACGGGCTGAGGGTTTATTATAAAAGGGTCCCTGGCGCGAAACGGATTTCCTGGGCTCTGAATGTGGACAAGGGCTATGCTTCTGCTGACGACCTTGTTCCCGGTGAGGCGGCATTCCTTCCGGAACTGCTGAAGTGCCGCACGATTTCCGGAATTGACAACCGCAATCTCAGAGACATCATGACAGCCACCGGAATCATCGCAGATGCCGATGTTTCGCTCTATTCCACTACTCTTAAGGGTACGGCCACTCCGCGCAGCCTGAACCTGCTGCTGCAGGGACTTGTGGGGATGTTCCGTGAAAGTTCCACAGACACGACCGCAGCGGCTGAACTGCTTCGCTCAGCATCAGTGCAGAAAAGACTGTCTGCCGGAGGGCGCAATGCCCGACTTGCCGGAATCGACAGCCTTGTATGCGCCGACAATCCGTATTCCGGAGTACGGATGTATGAAAACTTCACGCCGCAGACCGTTGCCAAGGCGGACAGACTGTTCGCCGATGTGTTTTCCGATGTCGGGGAGGGCTTTATTGTGATTTGTGCTGACATGGAACCTGCTGCACTTCAGAAACGCCTTGTCTGGTATGCCGGGGAGTTCCCTGTTTCCGGACGCTCAGAAAAACGTCCCCGTGTGAGATTCCAGCCGGTTTCAGGGCAGTCCACGACTTTCCGCAGTGGAGCTGCCGAGAGTATCGACGTGCTTCTTTCTGCTGCTGTGCCGATGAACGCCGCGAATCTCTGCGCCTCTCGCCTTGCCGCAAGCCTGCTGGAAGATAGTCTGCATGGGGCACTCGTCGGAACCGGGTTCCATGTGAGCGTCGCTTCGTCATACCTTCTCTATCCGCAGGAGCGTTTTAGCGTGCTGATTTCACTTGACCGCATTCCGGAGGACGGCTTTGCTTACGGCAGCCTTGATGACACGGAGATACTGTCTGTCCTGGCCCGTTTGCGCACGGCTTTGACAGAGGCACCGCAGGCTGAATGGCCGGCATCTGTCTTGAAAGCATTCAAGGCTCGGCTTAATAATGAATATGGAATAGATGCCGGGTCTGCAGATCATTGGCGCGATGCGCTTGTTATCCGCTATGCCGACGGGCGCGACTTCAGCACGAAGATAGCCGACAGAATGAATGCGGTGACGGCCGAACAGGTCATGGATGTGCTTCGAAAGCTCGTTGAGGGCAGCAGGATCGAGTATGTAGTGATGAAATGATGGATTTATGAGCAAGTACAATTCGATAATACAAATAGACGACATTCTCGTCTCCGGTGAAATACTGACCGAATATTTCGCCTGTGACTATGCCAAGTGCAAGGGAATATGCTGCGTGATAGGCGACAGTGGCGCTCCTTTGCTTGAATGCGAGTTGCCGGCGCTTGAAAAGAACTACCACCATTTCAGCCCGGTGATGTCCGAGGCCGGGCGCAGGGCTGTTGACGAGAAGGGCTTCTTTGAAATCGACGTTGACGGCGACCTCGTCACCCCACTTGTCCCAGGCTCTGAGGAGTGTGCCTACTGTCGCCGTGATGCGGACGGCAACTGTCTGTGCACAATCGAGGAACAGTGGAACAAGGGGATCGGAGACTTCTGCAAGCCCATCTCCTGTCGCCTCTACCCGATTCGCGTCTCCAAACTATCCAACGGCATGACGGCCCTGAATCTCCACCGCTGGAACATCTGTCGCGACGCCTTCACCAACGGCCGCCGCAAGAAGATCCGCGTCTACCAGTTCCTCAAAACCCCACTCACCCACTTCTTCGGCGAAGATTTCTATTCCGCCCTTGAAGCCGCCGCCAAACAATTGCGGGACGCATAAAAGGCGGTCATCCCATCCTTTTATGCCTCCCGCCTCTCAAGCTTTTTATTCGGTCAGCTTCGTTGACCGGTTTGTCAAAATCCTCACAACCAACAGGTTGCTGCGGTATTTGACTTCCCATGGTAGTCAAGAAACTCAATAAAATTCTGCTCTATCATAAGTCTCTGATTAAAAACTACTTGATGTAGAAAAACAATGCTGTCCCGCAAATTTTATTTCGGGAAATACACCCTCTCCCCGAAAATTTCTTCTGGAAAAATCACTCCGTTTTTATGAAAACTCTTGCTTTTTCCAAACGGGGGGGGGTATATTTGCCTATAAATTTAAAACCTATTAAAAATCAAAACAAAATGAAAAAATTGATTTATTTTGCGGTGTGCTGCATTGCGGCATTCTCGTTCAGTTCGTGCAGCAAGGATTATGTCGGAAGTGAGAGGAATTTGCTTGGCAAGTGGGAGTTCTATCGTGAGGAGAAACACTATGTGAAAGATGTGACGAGAACGGAATGGGAAGGTGGAGAGATCAAAGTTGTCATAGAACACAAGGCCGGAGATGTTGTTGTGGATGATCGTACTTCTTATAAAGAGTATTGGACATTCAAGAAGGACGGAGTATTGACTGTGGAAGAAATTGCAGATAATGGGGAGACAGATACTGAGATTTGGAATTATGTGTTTGACAGAGATTCCAAGCAGTTAAAAATCGTTCTGATTACTTGGCATGTATCTCACCTGACAAATTCTGAATTGGTGCTGGATGACCAAGATGACAAATGGGGTGGTAGTTATTGGTCTGTATACTATTTCAGAAAAGTCAAGTAGCTGATTAAATCTGCGTCTTCCATTTAATCTCTATGACCTTTTATAATAGATTGGTCATATAGGCCGGCACAAGTATCGTCTGCGCATCTTTCTGCAAGTCTTTTGTGTATATCAGGTATCTGTTTGAAATTCTTGACGAAAACTTTTCGCAGAAAGCATCAAGCGATGCATGTGATTTGTGACTTGAAGATTTTACTTCGACAGGAGCAATCTTGGCTCCGCGCGAAAGAAGAAAATCAATCTCATAATTATGCTTTTCGTCCTTCGCCCAAGTGTAGTAGAATAATTTGTTGCCGGATGCCGTAAGCATCTGGGCGATGAGATTCTCATAAACATAGCCAAGGTTTGCAGAGAGTTTGTCTGAAAGCAGTTTGTCGTAGATTTCATTTTCTGTGTAACTCTTGTCCCAAAATGCCATTGTGATGAACAGTCCTGTGTCTGATAAGAAAAGTTTGAATCGTGCTTCATCTTTGTTGAGTTCCATCCCGACGTTAGGGTCATCTGCGTGATATGCAAAATTGACCGTCTTGCTGTCTTCAAGCGCAACAAGCATCTCCTCCATCTTGTCTGTCGGTGCATTTTTTACGATGGAATTCGGCTGAAATCTTGATATGTTGCGGCTGAGTTGCCCGGGAATGGACATGAAAAGCTTGGTTATCCTGCCGGTTGGATCTATCTTGCGGAAATCGTCTCCATACAGTTTGATTATTTTGCGTTTTGCCGCATCAACTTTTCTCATGTTGTTGGTGTCAAGATATGCGTTTACCGCTTGCGGCATACCTCCGACTAACATGTACAGGCGTAGGTCACGCATCGCATTTCTGTGTGCCGGACCGAGAGGTTTTTTCATTTCCCAAAACTTTCGCAGCAGTGCGGGGGTGCTTTCATCTCCGAGAGCCCAACGGAACTCTTCATAATCCATAGGATACATCTGTATGCTGTCTTCCTCGCTCGGGATAGTTATGTTTTCTGTATTTTTCTTTATGCTGATTAGTGAGCCTGTCTCGAGATAATCATAGCGGCCGTCCTGCACGAGATATTTTATTGCCTGACGAGCCTGCGGACATTTCTGAACCTCATCAAAGATTATCGCAGATTTCCTGTTTGCCAGGGTCTTGCGATAGTGTTGCTGAAGAATCATGAATACATAGTCAAGGTCATCCATGTCGTTGAATAAGGCGCGGATGTTTTGTGGGCATTTATTGAAGTCAATAAGAATGTATGACTCATATTCATTTTGCGCGAATTGTTCGACAATCGTAGATTTTCCGACACGTCGTGCCCCCTCTATTAGAAGAGCTGACTTTCCGTCATTTTCTTCTTTCCAAAGCTTGATTTGATCGTATATTTTACGTCTGAAAATTCTATTTGCCATAAGCCTATGATTTACAGCTGCTAATGTAAGAAAAATAAGGCTGTCCCGCAAATTTTATTTCGGGAAATATACCCTCTCCCCGAAAATTTCTTCTGGAAAAATTAACCTATCTTGTGGGAACTCTGTACCTCTCCGTGTCTACTTTTCCGCGAGCAGCATCTGTGCTATATTTCGGAAAGGTCAAGTAGTCGCTATGAATATGGCTTAGAAGTAGGGGATGAAGAAAAAGATGGGATGCAAGGCGGACGGTGAAGATGAAACCGCAGCAGCCTTAGCGGCTGTGAGGATTTCATCAAGACGTCCAACGCGGCAGACCGCTTTTTATTCGCCCCGTAAACCGCTTTTTATTCGCCCCGTAGTTTGTATTCCATGTGAGAGGCGACGCGTGCCAGGTCCTTCGCCGGTCCTTCGAGCTCAACACCTCCGAAAGATGGGGTGACGGTGATGCGGTCCTCCCACATGCGGGCAATTCTGAGACCTGCGCGGCTGGCGCGGAAACAGAGCTTTTCGGGTGTTTCACTTTCGAGGCGGTAGTCTCCGCGCTCGGCGAAATATCCCTTTACTTCAGCGGAGACTTCGCTCCATTCGCCGGGGATGCTGACCTGCCTTTTCTGATAGCCGAACTTCGGATAGAGGGCCGAAAAGACGAGGAAGACGCCGCATATTTCGAGAATTGACTTCCAGCCGTGGATGAAGAGCCCTTCCACCCCGTTTTCTGTGGGCACGAACTTTGTAAATGCGAGAACGCTGATAATCAGTGTGAAAAGAATCGCAAACCAGCAGAAATACTTGACAGCGCGGATGATATATCTTACGGCAGGTTTCATATTTATGAAATTTTATGCGTTTATATTTTTCTGACGTCCGCAAATATAGCGTAAATTCGCATATTTTGCGTAAATTCGCACTCACATTGTTACGAAAACACGAAACGTAATATCAAAAAATGTACACATTATGGAACAGAACAGTCTTAAGAAAGTGACATACGCCCTCGTTGCGGTGGCGGTCATTCTGGCCGGCGTCCTGGCGTATATCTGGATTCAGAAGTCTTCGCTCGTGAGCGAACTTCAGGAAGAAAAGCAGGAATTGACAGACCAGATGCTTGCGCTTCAGAGCGACTATGCGACGCTGTCATCCGATTATGACACAATCAATTCACAGCTCGATTCCTCACGCGAGGAGGTCAATCAGCTGATAGAAAGAATTAAGCAGACGGACGCAACCAACCGTAGGAAAATGCGTCAGTACGAAAAGGAACTCGGAACTTTGAGGAGCATAATGAAGAACTATATAGTCCAGATTGACTCCCTCAACACGCTCAACAAGAAGCTCACTGCAGACGCCGCAGCCGCACGTCGCGACGCCGCCGAGAGCAAGAGACGTTCGGAGGAACTTTCCAAGACAGTGGAAAATCTTTCTTCACAGGTTGCGACCGGTTCTGTCATCAAGGCACGCGGGCTTTCACTTGCGGCCTACAACGCTTCCGGAAAGGTTACGGACCGCAGCAGCAGGGTGGCGCAGTTCCAGACTCGTCTGAGCCTGGTTGAAAACGACCTTGCGCCTAAGGGCCCGGTAAGGATTTACATTCGCGTAAAAGACCCTGACGGAGTGCTGATTGCAGGTACGGAGCAGAGGGCATTCGAGCTTGAGGGCGAGACTCTCGTAAGTTCGGCTTCCCGCGAGGTTGACTATCAGGGCGCCGAGACGGACATCGTGATTTATGTGAACGGAGTGAAGGACTGCGTGAAGGGCGTCTACACCGTTGAGGCATACACGGAGCAGTCTTCTCTCGGAACGGCTGAACTGCTTCTTCGCTAACTGAGGGGCTTCAGGCATAAATAAAGTCTGAAATTGTGATTTACGTCCACATCCCGTTCTGCAAGTCTTTCTGCACCTACTGCGGATTCTATTCCGAGACGTCGGCCTGCTACGACCGCTATGTCGAGGCTCTGTTGGGGGAGATTGACAGCAGAAAGTCGGAATTTGACGCGACAATGGACGTGAACACGCTATATATAGGCGGCGGCACACCATCGGTGATGCCGCTGCCTTTGCTTTGCCGCGTGGTCGAGGCGTTAAAGGATGAGTCGGGAAGCAGGAACTTTGATGAATTCACTGTTGAACTGAATCCGGAGGACGTGATTCAGCGGGGCGAGGCGTATGCCGAAGCCCTCCTTGGGATGGGCGTGACGCGTGCGAGTATGGGCGTGCAGTCATTTGACGACGTGGTTCTGCGTTGGATGAACCGCAGGCATGATGCGGAGACTGCTGTCCGAGCCTACAGAATTCTTGAGAAATCCGGCTTTCGGAACATCAGCATTGACCTCATCTTCGGACTTCCGGAACTTGGGCCGGATTCTCAGCCGAAACATTCAGACTCTCTTTCGGGACATTCTGATTCTCAGCCGAGGCATTCAGATTCTCTTTCGGGACGTTTTACCGGCCATAGGGGGAAAGACGGGTATGTCCCACTTTTGGATGAGCGGCTTTGGCGTGAGACGATTCTGCGTGCGCTCGACATTTCAGCCTCAGGCATGCTTCCGAGCCACATTTCGGCCTATCAGCTGTCAGTTGAGCCGGATTCTGCTCTTGACGGGATGATTGCTGACGGACGTTGCCGGGAAGCCTCGGAAGAGTCCTGCGCAAGGCAATACGAGATTTTGTGCGAGGAACTTTCTGCTGCCGGCTACCATCACTACGAGATTTCCAACTTCGCTCTTCCCGGCATGGAGGCCCGCCATAATTCCGCATATTGGCGGCATGTTCCCTACGTCGGTCTCGGTCCAGGGGCACATTCCCTGTCCATTCTCCCGGACGGTCACCGGTGTCGCAGCTGGAACAGCCCGGATCTGAAGCTTTATCTTGAGACTTTTGCTCCTCTCGGACAGCGGGATACCGGTTGCTCCGGGCAAGAGACACTTTCACCGGTGCAACTGGGCATAGAAAACGTTATGCTTGGTCTGAGAACTTCCCTGGGCTGTCCGTTGCCGGAACTCGTCTCCGCCTGCGACAGGGCTCGCCTTGATTCGGCAATTTCTTCGGGCCGTCTCGTGCCCGTTCCCGGCAGTTCTGAGCTTTCCGGCCTGGAGGACGGCGCAGCGCAGTATTACCGTATCCCCGAAAAATACTTCTTCATATCTGACGGCATAATATCCGAACTGTTGTGACAGTTTTGCTTCGTCATTTGCATATTATGCTGACATAAGTTAACTTAGCATCGATTAATGAGTAAAGTCAGGCATCATGGGAAACATCTACGCAGAAAGAATAAAGGCTCTCAGGGAGCTTATGAAGGAAAACGGTTGGGACGCCGTGCTCGTCGGAGCTTCGGACCCACATTGCAGTGAATATCCCGCAGCCCGCTGGAAACAGGTGGAATGGCTTACCGGCTTCACCGGAGAGGCCGCGAGCGTCGTCATAACTCACAACCACGCAGGACTTTGGACGGACACTCGCTATTTCATTCAAGCAACCGCGCAGCTTGAGGGGACAGGTGTGGAACTTCATAAGCTCCGTGTTCCGAACGCCGTCCCTATTCCGCAATGGCTTGCGGAGAACGTTGATTACATAATAGGTGCGCCTTCAGCTCCGTCCTATTGGCTCGGAAGCGGAGCCTGTCCGCGCAAGCTGTCGCTTGTTCTTGATGGTCTGTGCTGGAGTGCCGAGGAGGTTCTGGACATCGACTCCGCACTTTCCGGAGCCACTTCTTCCGAAGAATTCCGCTATGAAATAATTTCCAGACCGGATTTTATTGGCCAGCTCTGGACAGACCGCCCCGCAATCCCGGCCACTCCGGTACAGACTCTCGATATCGAGATCTCGGGCGGGGAGAGCCGTCTTGGCAAAATCGCGTGGCTGCGCAAGTGGATGCTCCGCAGTTCGGTGGACAATTTCCTGCTTACCTCGCTTGACGAGATTGCCTGGTTGCTTAATGTCCGCGCAAACGACATCGAATACAATCCGTACGTTATATCCTACCTTCTTGTTTCTCAGGAGAATGTGCGCTGGTTCGTGAAGAAGGACGGGTATGACGACAGTGATACCGCCGACAGTTTTGAGGAACTTGTGGCTGATGACATAAGCATTGAGGATTACAATGCAGTGGAGCCGGCTCTCGGTGAACTCGGCTCTGACGAGTCGCTTCTGGCCGACCCATCCTCGCTCAACTGGCAGCTCTACAGCTTCCTGAACAATTCCTGCCTTCCAGACGGTGATGAATCCTCTCTTCTCCATCTCGACAAATCCCCTGTCATTCTGCGCAAAGCTGTAAAGGAAGAGTCTGAAATAGAGCGGCTTCGCGAAACTTTTATAGAGGACGGACTTGCGGTTGAGCGCTTTCTGAAATGGCTTGAGGATAGCGTGGCAGCGGCGGAACGAGGCGATGCCGAACCGGTGCGCGAATGGGACGCATCTCTGAAACTCAGTTCCCTGCGGGCCGGAATTCCGGGATATAGGGGCGATAGTTTCGAAAATATTTCCGCATACGGCCCATCGGCGGCCTTGCCGCATTATGTCACACCGGCAAGCGGCTCGAGGGTTATCGAAGGCCACGGGCTCTATCTCGTGGACTCTGGAGGTCAGTACCTTACCGGAACAACGGACATAACCAGAACCGTTCCTACAGGACCATGCACCGCCCTTGAACGGGAGGACTACACCCTTGTTCTCAAAGGAATGATTGACCTTTCGATGGCTGTGTTCCCCAAAGGCACGGCCGGCTGTCAGATAGATGCCCTTGCCCGTGAACCGCTGTGGAAGGCAAGGCGTAACTTCGGCCACGGCACGGGCCACGGCATAGGCTACTATCTCGGCGTTCACGAAGGTCCTCAGGACATAAGGCAAAACTTCAACGACCAGCCGCTGCTTCCGGGAATGGTCACTTCAAACGAGCCGGGACTCTACCGCGAGGGTATGCATGGTATACGTCACGAAAACGTGATTCTCACCATCCCCGACCGCATCCCGGGCATTAATCCCACCGGCTGCAACGAGTTCGGTGAATGGCTGCGTTTCGAGACCCTTACATGCTGTCATATAGACACATCGGCAGTCATGCCCGAATTGCTGACCGCCGATGAAAAAGAATGGCTCAACGCCTACAACGTCTCTGTCTACACGCGACTCGCCCCGCGCATGACTCCTGAAGAGGCCGCTTGGCTTGCCGTCAAGACAAGACAGATATAAAATCGCGTCCTCTTCAGGGCATAGTAACTCAAAAACTATTTCGTATAGTTGACAAGATTGCCGGAGAGGTATTGGTCGTAGGCTGTCATGTCGATAAGTCCGTGTCCGGAAAGGTTGAACAGAATCACCTTGCTCTCGCCGGCTTCCTTGCACTTGTTTGCCTCGTCTATGGCCGCTGATATTGCATGGCAGGACTCCGGTGCCGGGATGATGCCTTCAGCCTTCGCGAAGAGTACACCTGCTGCGAAAGAGTCAAGCTGTTGGATGTCAACAGCTTCCATCAAGCCGTCCTTCATAAGCTGCGATACTATGGCACCGGCTCCGTGATAGCGCAGGCCACCTGCGTGGATGTTCGCCGGAATGAAGTCATGGCCGAGCGAGAACATCGGAATCAACGGTGTCAAGCCGCTCTCGTCCCCAAAATCATACTCGAATTTGCCGTGGCTGAGCTTCGGGCAGCTTGCAGGCTCTGCAGCGATGAATCGTGTCTTTTTCCCATCGAAGAAATTGTGTCTCATAAACGGAAATGAGATGCCGCTGAAATTGGAGCCTCCTCCGAAGCATCCAATCACGATGTCAGGGTATTCCCCCGCCATTTCCATCTGCTTCTCAGCCTCAAGTCCTATGACCGTCTGATGCAATCCCACATGGCTCAGCACCGAACCGAGCGTGTACTTGCACCGCTCCGGAGTCGTCATTGCGAGTTCAACAGCCTCGGAAATGGCTGTTCCGAGCGAGCCCTGATGGTAAGGGTTCTTAGTGAGAATATCCTTGCCTGCGCGTGTCGACATCGAAGGGGATGGCGTCACCTGAGCCCCGAACAGTTGCATCATGGAGCGGCGGTAGGGCTTCTGCTCATAGGAAATCTTCACCTGATAGACGGCAGCCTCCAGCCCGAACAGTTTCGCTGCATAGGAAAGTGCCGCTCCCCATTGGCCGGCTCCCGTCTCCGTCGTGACGTTGGTTATGCCTTCCTCCTTACAGTAGTAGGCTTGGGCCAGCGCCGAATTCAGCTTGTGCGAACCCACCGGGCTTACGCTTTCGTTCTTGAAATAGATGTGCGCCGGGGTGTCCAGTGCCTTTTCGAGCCCGTATGCGCGGACAAGGGGAGTGGAACGGTAGTAGGTGTACATCTCGCGGACCTTTTCCGGAATGTCAATCCACCGGTCCGTCATGTTCAACTCTTGCCTTACGCATTCACGGCAGAACAGCACAGACATTTCGTCCTCCGTCACAGGCTTGTGCGTCCCGGGGTTGAGCATAGGCTGCGGTTTATGCGGCATGTCTGCCTGAATGTTGTACCATTGCATCGGAATCTCATTCTCCTGCAAAAAGAATCTTTTCTGTCTCATTGTATCTTTTTTTATAGGGTTTTCTGATAATCAGTAAATATGAAAAAAATAAGCGGCGGCTCTGTGTGAGAGTCACCGCTTTCCTGTTTCTATGTTTTCGTCGTTTATGCGAGGCAAGGGCAGTAATTATGGATGCATACTGCAACTGCAACAGTCGCGAAGCCGAGGAAAATCAGAGTTGCGAAGATGTAGGCGATGACCTTGAGTCTCTTGAGCCAGATCATGTTGTTCCATCCGAAAGTCTGGAATGCGCTCCAGAAACCGTGGGTGAGGTGGAACCAGATGGCTCCGAACCAGACGAGGTACAGAACCGTGATCCACCATCGTCCGAAGGTGGCGTCAAGAAGATCGTAAGGATTGGACTCCTCAAGCCCGGTGAAGTGCTTGAGCTGCATGTCTGCCCAGAAATGGGTGAGGTGGAACGCGATGAATCCGAGGATGATGATTCCGAGGACAATCATGTTCCTTGATGCAAAGGAGTCGGTCTTTGCCTTGCTTGATACAGCGTAACGGCAGTAGCCTCCGCGAGCCTTGAGGTTCGTCCAGGTGAGGTAGCAGCCGTAGAAAATATGGATGACGAACCCGAGCGCGAGCACAGGAACCATCACAGTCACAATCGGAAGCGACATGAAATCACAGCCCTTCTGGAAAAGCCCGTCCGGAGCACCGTAGGTGCCGCTTACGAGATCAAGTACAGCAAAGAGATTGATGCTCATGTGAAGCAGAAGGAAAATGATGAGAAAAAGTCCTGAGATGCTCATTATGAGCTTCTTTCCGATTGATGATGTCAAAATGTTAGCCATAGATTCAATAATCCGATTATTCTGATCAAAATTGGTTTAGCGGTGCAAAGATATATTCTTTCTCGCAACTTTCATAATTATTTCGGAAACTTTCTTGTGATAATTGCTGCATAACCTCCTAAACCGTCTTCTTGTAGGACTTGATTGCCCAGGTGGTGGTGATGGTGCCGATGCCTGCAAGGCAGACGAGATTGAACCAGTTGTCCGGCAGAGTGCCGCCCTTGAGGTAGATTGAACGCATCGCGTCGGCGTAGTAGCGCAGAGGGTTGGCGTAGGTGATGATTTCCGCCCAGTGGGGCATTGAGGCTCGGGAGTTTGACACTTGCAAAAATCAAAATATTTATCAAAGAGGCGTGCAGCCTCTTTTTTTGTCAAATATTGTTTGTATCTTTGTAGCTATATTTGGCTATTGGATATGAAACTTACAGTTGTACGTTCAAAAAACTCGGAATCATACTACGTCCAGAAGTCCTACAGGACGGACGACGGCCGGAGCTCGACAAGGACGGTTGAGCGCCTGGGGACCATCGAGGAGGTGAAGGCCCGCTTCGGGGAGGAGAACACGATGGAGGCGGTCAGGGCATACGTCAGGGAGCTCACCAGGGCGGACAGGGAACAGAGCCGCGACGTCATCGTCAAGCTGTCCCAGGGCAAGATGATCAGGAAGGGCGAGCAGCGCTGCTATAACGGGGGTTATCTGTTCCTGCAGAAGGTCTACCACGAGCTGGGTCTGGACAGGATATGCAGGAAGATTGCGAAGAGACACAGGAACGAGTATGACCTGAACGGCATCCTGTCCATGCTTCTCTACACGAGGATACTCTACCCGGGGTCGAAGCTGTCATCGCTGGATGACGCCGGACGCTTCATCGAGCAGCCGGAAGCGGACATCCATCAGGTGTACAGGGCACTGTCGCTGCTGGCGGAGGAGAGCGACGACATCCAGGCGGCAGTGTACAAGAACAGCCTCAGGCTCGGAGCCCGCCGCGACAGGGTCATCTATTACGACTGCACGAACTACTACTTCGAGAGCGAGGAGGAGGGAGGCCTGCGCCAATACGGGCACTCGAAGGAGAACCGCCCGAACCCGATCGTGCAGATGGGGCTGTTCGCGGACATGGACGGCATTCCCCTCGCGTTCTGCATCAATCCCGGCAACACCGCCGAGACCACGACGCTCAAACCGCTGGAGGAGAAGCTCAGGGAGAAGTTCGGCCTGTCGAAGGTCGTCGTATGCACAGACGGCGGCCTCGCGTCATACGAGAACAGGAAGAACGACCATGTCGGGGAGCGTGCCTTCATCACGGTGCAGTCGCTCAAGAAGCTGGAAAGGCCTCTGCAGGACTGGGCCACGGAGACGAGGGGATGGCGCGCCGTGCTGTTCGACGGCACGGAAAACCCGAGGCTGTCCGAGAATGAATATGACCTCGCGGAGCTGGACCCGAATGAACACGCCGACAGCCTCTTCTGCCGCGAGCGCTGGATAAAGGTCGGCAAGAAGGGGCAGGAGCTCGAGCAGAGGCTCATCGTGACCTTCTCGTTCAAGTACCGGGAATACCTGCGGCACGTGCGGGACAGGCAGGTGGCGAGGGCCGAGAGCATCATAGGGCGCGGCGCGGCAGGAAAGCATGGCAAAAGCCAGAACGACCCCAGGCGCTTCATAAAGAGCGAAAGCTGCACCGCCGACGGCGAGCTCGCGCAGTACAGCAGCCACTCCCTCAATCAGGAGATGATTGACCAGGAGGCCCGCTTCGACGGCTTCTACGGCATATGCACCGACCTCGAGGACGACGCCCCGACAATCATCAGGACGAACGGGGGCCGCTGGATAATCGAGGACTGCTTCCGCATCACGAAGACCGAATTCGAGGCCAGGCCGGTGTACCTGCGGAGGGACGACCGCATCAGGGCCCACTTCCTCACCTGCTTCCTCGCCCTGATACTCTACAAATACCTCGCGAAAAAGGTCAACCGCGGCGGCAGGCACTTCACCGCCGACGAGATCATCTCCACTCTCTGGGAAATGAACTTTGTCAGCATCGCCGGAGAGGGATATGTCCCGGCATATACCAGAACTGACCTGACAAACAGCCTCCACGGCTCCGCCGGCTTCAGAACCGACACTCAGATTGTCGCGAAGCAGAAAATGAAAAGTATAATAGCCTCAACAAAAAAAGCTGAGAACTGATGACGTAGAGGGTCTTTAGCTACAAAGTTGATTTTTAGACGTGCCCCCAAATCGCCGCTACAGCGATATGGGGGCACATTCTCTCCAAAAGAAAGTGTCAAAGATGAGATTCTTTCTCGCAACTTTCATAATTATTTCGGAAACTTTCTTGTGATAATTGCTGCATAACCTCCTAAACCGTCTTCTTGTAGGACTTGATTGCCCAGGTGGTGGTGATGGTGCCGATGCCTGCAAGGCAGACGAGATTGAACCAGTTGTCCGGCAGAGTGCCGCCCTTGAGGTAGATTGAACGCATCGCGTCGGCGTAGTAGCGCAGAGGGTTGGCGTAGGTGATGATTTCCGCCCAGTGGGGCATTGAGGCTATCGGGGTGAAGATGCCGCTCATCAGCATAAAGACCATACTGAAAAACCAGATTACGAACATTGCCTGTTGGGTGTTCTCGCTGTAGTTTGAAATCAGCAGTCCGAAAGACGCCATCACCACTATGTGCGCGAGGGTGAAGAGCGCGATGGCCAGAAGACTTCCCTGGCAGCTGTAGCCGAAGACAATTCTTGTCAGCAACAGACAAGAGAACAGGAGGAAATAGGCTACTGCCACGTAAGGTATCATCTTGCAGATGATGAAACTGCTCTTGCGCACAGGTGTCACGTTAATCTGTTCAATCGTGCCTTTTTCCTTCTCGCCCACGATGTTCAATGCCGGAAGGAAACCGCACATCATCGTGATTGCGATTACAATCAGAGCCGGGAGCATAAAGAGTTTGTAGTCGAGATAAGGGTTGTAGAGATAGGCCACTTCCACCTTCGAAGGCGAAACATTTGTGCCTGCTGAAACACCGGCTCCGGCCTCCCTTGAGGCAGTTCCCTGACTCATAATGAACGAGGATATGCAGGCCGTGAGGTATTTCGAGCCAATGCTTCCTCTTGTTCCGTTGACTGTGTTCACGGCAATTCCAAGCGGAAGAGGGTCGCCCGCCGGAGCGCCGCCGCCCATATATTCGGCAAATCCGGAATTGATGGTCAGTGTCGCATCAATGTCTCCGCTATCCATCAGCGCACGCGCCTCCGTCGGGGTATGGCAGATGTCTTCGAGTATAAAATAGCCCGAATTCGTACATTTCTCAATCAAAAGCGCCGATTCGCTGCTGCGGTCATTATCTACGACGGCGAGTCTGATGTTCCGCACTTCCATAGACGCGGCAAACGGGAACACCAGCACAATCAGAAGAGGGAAGGCCATCACCATCCTCGGCATACCCGGGTCTCTGAGAAACTGACGGAACTCTTTCTTTAATAAATATTTCCAAGTCATATCAATTCAGTTTTCGAAAGTAATTAATCTATTCTGTGTCAGTGTGTTTTCGGGATTCAAGTTCTCGATCCTGCTCCCCGCGGCCACTATTTCAGCCTTGTGCGGAACTTCTTCACGCTGAACCACAGAAGGAAAACCATCATCGAAGTGAGAATCAGGAACTCCGGTACAATGGAGCCAAAGCCCGCCCCTTGAATCATAATCCTCTTGACCATAATGATATACCACTTCGCAGGGATGATATCCGAAAGGAGTTGGAGTGCGAGAGGCATACTTTCACAAGGGAAAATGATTCCCGCAAGCATCATCGTCGGCATTGTCAAGCCCATTCCGCAGATGAGCATCGCTGTCTGCTGGGTCGCCGCAATTGTCGAAATCAGCAGTCCGAGTCCCAGAGATGCGCCCACAAAAACCAGCGATGTAAGACAAAGCAGGGCAAAGCTTCCGTTCATCGGGACATCCATCACGAAACGCGCCAAGAGCATAATGGTGATGAAGTTGAAGATTGAAATTACAAGGTATGGAATGAGTTTGCTGATGACAATCCAAGCCGGACGCACCGGAGAGACGAGCACCAGTTCAAGTGTGCCGAACTCCTTCTCCCGGACAATTGAAACGGCAGTCATCATCGAACATATCAGCATAAGTATCAATCCCATAACTCCCGGCACAAAATTGTAGGAAGAGTTCATCGACGGGTTATACACCAGCTGGACAGAGGGACTCGGAACTGGAGACGCGCTTCCTTCTTGGAGTATGGCCTGCACATAATTGCCCACCATTTGGGCTGTATTCGGGTCGGAGCCGTCACAAACTACCCTCACAGTGGCTCCCGCTGCGGAATTGTTCTCCCGGTCGTATTCGCTGCCCAAAAGAACCGCCGCCTTTGCCCGGCCCTTTTTCATCCGCAGTTCCGCCTCTTGGGGAGTGTCAAGGAAACGCCCGAGAGAAAGACTGTTGTTGTGCTCCATCTTCAAGGCAAGTTTGCGGACAGAAGCATCGTTCGGATTGCCCACAATGTCGACAGTAGCATTGTTAACCTCAGTGCTGATTGCAAAACCGAAAAGAAGAATCTGCACCACCGGCATCACGAGGACGATGAGCATGGTTCTCTTGTCCCTGAAAATATGGAGGAACTCCTTGTGTATGAATGATAATATCTCTTTCATTGTCTATTCCCTTTCGGCACGTCCCGCGAGCAGAGTGAAAACTCCGTCCATATCGTCCGTACCATATTTTTCCTTGAGAGCAGCCGGAGAGTCGAGAGCCTCGATGCGTCCGTCCACCATAATGGAGACTCTGTCACAATACTCCGCCTCATCCATATAGTGCGTCGTCACGAAAACCGTCATCCCCGAATCTGCAGCTTCGTTAATCATATCCCAAAAATTCCTTCTTGTCTTCGGGTCCACACCGCCTGTCGGTTCATCAAGAAAAAGAATCTCCGGATTGTGAATCATCGCAATGCTGAACGCAAGTTTCTGTTTCCATCCCAAAGGCATATCCCTCACATACATCTTCTCCGCCTTTTCGAGTCCCAGACGCTCCAACATAGACTCTCGTTCTTGAGCTATCTGCTTGTCATTCAAGCCATAGATTCCGCCAAAGAGTTCGATATTCTCTCCCACTTTCAGGTCCGGATAGAGCGAGAAGCGCTGGCTCATATAGCCGATATGCTTTTTTATATCCTCCTGTCTGGTCCTTATGTCGAAGCCTGCGACAGTCCCCTCTCCCGCAGTCGGACGGCTCAATCCGCAAAGAATCCTCATCGCTGTCGTCTTTCCGGCCCCGTTCGCCCCGAGAAAACCGAAAATCTCCCCCTTTGCCACATCAAACGAAATGTGGTCAACGGCAGTGAAGTCTCCGAATCTCTTCGTAAGTCCCCGTACGCTAATGCTTTTTTCTTTATCAATCGTCTCCATCATATATCTTTTTATACATCCGCCGATTAGGACAGGCTCATAAAACAGTCCTCAATTCCCGCCTCAATCGGAGACAGACTGCAGGAGGTAAACCCGTTCTGTGCCAGGACTTTCGCAAGAGCCTCGGCATCAGGACCTCCCTCGGCGACCGTAATATGGCAGGAAGAACCGAATGAGTTACATTCCTTCACTCCCTCTGTGGCACGGAGAACTCTCAACATTCCGAAGATGTCCTCACCTTTAGCCGCATAGAGTTTGTCAGGGAAGGAGTCGCGAATCTGCTGCGGTGTGCCGCCTCCGATGATGCGTCCTTCTGAAATCATTGCAATCCTGTCGCAGAGGGCAGCCTCGTCCATATAAGGCGTGGAAACGAAAATGCAGACTCCTCCCTCCCGGATTCTCGAAAGCATCGCCCAGAATTCCTTACGGCTCACGGCATCAACTCCGGTGGTAGGTTCGTCGAGGAAAAGAACCTTAGGACGATGCACAAGGGCGCAGCAAAGTGCAAGTTTCTGTTTCATACCACCGGACAATGCGCCCGCCTTTCTATCGTGGAAGGCTTCGAGCTGGCAGTATATATCCTTGATATTGTCGTAGTTGGACTTTACATCCGTCCCGAAGACTGTCGCATAGAACTGAAGATTTTCCTCAACGCTCAGGTCTTGGTAGAGGGCGAAATGTCCCGGCATATAGCCGATTTCCGCACGGATTTTCCGATAGTCCTTCACGACATCGAGGCCGCAGACACTTGCGGTTCCACTATCTGCAAGGGAAAGAGTCGTGAGGATGCGGAAAAGCGTCGTCTTCCCCGCACCATCCGGTCCGATGAGACCGAAAATCTCACCGGATCCGATTTTGAGGGATATGTCCTTGAGGGCCGTAACCTTTTTATAGGATTTACAGAGCCCTTCCGCTTCAATCATTGTTTCCATTGTTATTTTCTTACATAAGCATACATTCCCAAACGGATAGAACCGTCGTTTGGTACAGAGACTTTCACTGCATAAACAAGGTCTGCACGCTCGTCCCTCGTCTGGATGTTCTTCGGAGTGAACTCTGCCTGAGACGAAATCCAGATGAGGCGGCCGCTGTATTCCCTCGGATTGGCACTGCCGTCGTCAGGGATGACGGTGAGAGTATCGCCGAGTTTGAGGGATGAGAGTTGCGAAGTTGTGAAATAGGCCCTGACGTATATGTCCGAGAGGTCGGCAATTTTGAAAAGCGGTTTTCCCACAGTCACGCTCTCGCCCTCGTTGGCATATTTGGTGAGCACCGTTCCGCCCACAGGAGAGCAGATGCGGCATTTTGCAAGCTGGTCTCTCTTCTGTGCAAGCTGGATTTCGTAGGTGGATATTTCTGACTGCACAGAACTGTTGTTTCTTTCCCAAGTCTGTTTCTGAGCCGCCATCTGGCTCTTGAGAATATCAATCTGGCTGCTGATGTCGTCCACCTGTTTCTGTGTTGCCGCATCACTCTTGAGCAGTGCGCTGAAACGGCGGTAGTCATTTTCGAGGCTTGCAAGCTGCTGTTTCTGAGGAGCCTGTTGGGCAGCTATATCTATAAGTCTGGATTTGGCTCCGTCGCGGCGCTGTTCGAGTTCGCTGATTTGAAGATCTGTCTGAACCGAATCCACTGCGCCGACCATCTGACCGGCTGCGAGAGCATCACCCTCTTTCAAGTCGAGGGAAATAATTCTTCCGGCTGCCTCTGCGGAAACCGTAACCTGCTCGGCATCAATCTGTCCGCAGGCGTCAAAATCAACATCGTGGCGGCAAGCTGAGAGTGTGGCTGCGAGTGCAGCAATCACCAGTATATCAAATCTTTTCATAATATAATGTTATTTTCCGATTGTATTTTTCATATCATAAACTGCCATCATCAGCTGGACTTCGTGGAGGGATTCATTGGCCTTTGCCTTATACTCCTCATCCAACATCGACAGATAGTCATTCATCTTGATGGTTCCCTCGCGGTATTGATTCTCGCCCGAAGCACGAATCCTCTGTCTCAGAACGATAATCTCAGAATCCCGGTCGAGGACGTCACGTGCCTTTTCAATGGCATTGTTCTTTTGCTCCGCCTCGATTGAGCTGTTGAGAATGAATGACTGCCTGGTGAGTTCGATTTTCTGTGCGTCAGCCTTTATTTTGCGGATGTCGTTGCCACGGGTGTAGAGGGCTCCGATGTTCCACTGGAGTTTGAGCCCCGCCACAAGATATCCGGAGAAATCGCCCGAAAGCATATTCATTCCCGGACGTCCGTAACCTCCCTGAAGGCTGAGGCTGAGTTTCGGGGATATGAGTGTGTTGAGCTGACGGAGTTTGAGATCGTTCTGCGCGAACTGTGCAGAATAGAGGGAAATCTCCGGACGGGATGCAAAATCGCGTGCGCCGTCATCTACATAAGACAACGCCTCCTCAGGAGCCTGAAGTTCAACGCCTTCCATGTCTTTTCCTGTCATTAGCGAGAGGACTTTCACATATGTTTTTCTATCCGCTTCGAGCGAAGCCCTTTGCTGGAGGCAGCTGAGAATGTTTACGCTCAACTGATCGAGGTCGCTCTGGAGAGCGACTCCGTTGTCGATGAGGCTCTGCACCTCTTTCTTGCTTCTTTCAAGGCTCTCGCGAAGAAGGGTGTTAAGTTCCAACTGTTTATCAATCAAGATTATGCCAAGATAGACATTCTCCACTCTGGAGCGAATGGACCAGAGATTGGTCTCCAGCTGGCTTTTTTGCACCTCGGCGCCGGCCTCGACAAGTTTTCTCTGGCTGTGGCTTGCTCCGCCGTCCCAAATCTGCTGGCTGAGTTCAGCCACGAGACTGTACTGGTCGTGAGGGATATTGAATTCTACTCCCGGCATCTCGAACGGCATTTCGACAACCTGCGACTGCCAAGAGGCTTTTCCGGAGACGTTCAACTGCGGTAGCCAGGCGAAAGCCGCATTCTTGAGATCAAGTCCCTTGGTCTTTTCAATAAGGGACATTTCGTTGATTTGCGGATAATTCCCGACAGACAGTCCGATGCACTCGTCCAGAGTTGTTTGGGCCACTGCCGCATAGCCGGCGCAAATTGCAACCAGCGATGTACAGAGATTTTTAAACAAATGTTTCATACCTGCAATACTTTATCAAGCATTATTATTTACTACTTCGTTTCTCCACAATTGACTACTTCATTTCTCTATGTAAGTCCACCGCGCAGCCACTGAAATCCGCGAAATGCCGGAGTTTATTGACGCGGCCGAAGGAAATCGCGCATTCTCTGCACCGCCTTTTCCCTCTGCCTGCGAAGGAAAGCATCGATTTTCTCGGCATCATCCCCATAGACAAAAGAAACCATCGGCATCAGGGCGAATGCCGAATAGGCAGTAAGGATGATTTCGCCAAGGAGTTCCTCCATCGTCACAGGAGCGATAATTCCATCTTTCACAGCCTCTTTCAATCTGTCATTGTGGCGTGCAAATGCCCCGCTCATAATCGTCCCGGTGACATCCTTATATTTTTCAAGCAAATCAGCCCGATTCTCGGCAATTTCAAGCAGAAGACGGATCTCACCCTGATGCATCTGCATAAAATCGAAAAGCGAGGCAGTCACATCAAGCACCGTCTCCACCATTCCCTTTTCCGGAGACATAAGCAGCCGGAGTTCGTTGTGCATTTTTAGGAAATAGCCGTCGAGGACCTTCACGAAGATTTGCTCTTTAGTGCGGAAATAGTAGTGGAGCATCGCGTGGGTGACGCCGGCCTGTCCGGCAATCATCGTCGTGGTGGTTCCCTTGAAACCGTTTGTCTTGAAAAGGCTTTCCGCCGCCTCAAGAATCGCAGCCTCCGTGTTTTTATTCACTTTTTCTTTCATATTGTTCTTGTTTTTTGATTTGTAAATGCTTGTCTGTAAGCAACTTTTATGCTAACATAATTGTTTAACAACACTGTTAAACGCTGCAAATATATAGTTTATTTTAATACGTTGTTCACTTTTTTACATATTTCTTTCCCATAAGATAATGAATTTGAACTATATTTGCATGGTGAAGTCTGCTTCAGTCGGGATGTGCCTGGCGAAAGGCGGCTTCTTTGAAAGATACTGATATGTATAACTGATATGTATAAAAGAGTATTGCTAAAATTGAGCGGGGAAAGCCTCGGCGGACCTGCGGGAAAGGGGATTGACGAGAATTGTCTTTCCGAATATGCGAACGAGATTGCACAGGCTGTGAAGGGCGGTCTCCAAGTTGCGATTGTAATCGGCGGAGGCAACATTTTCCGCGGACTCAGTGGCGTTGGAAAGGGTTTTGACCGTGTGAACGGAGATAAGATGGGAATGTTGGCGACTGTAATCAACTCACTTGGACTTGCCATGGCTCTTCGCTCTGCCGGCGTTGAGGCGGAGGTGTTCACGGCGACCCCGATGATGCCTGTCGCGCGCTATTATATGAGAGATGATGCCATTGCTGTTCTTGAAAAAGGTGGTGTGGCACTTCTTGCAGGGGGTACCGGAAACCCGTTCTTTACGACAGACTCCGGTGCGGCGCTCCGTGCTCTTGAAATAAAGGCGGACGCCCTTTTGAAGGGGACCCGCGTTGACGGCGTCTATACTGCCGACCCTGAGAAGGACCCGAAGGCTGTGAAATATGATGAACTCACCTTTGACAAGGCGATGGAAAATCACCTCAAGGTCATGGACCAGACTGCGTTTGCGCTCTGCAGAGAAGGCGATATGCCGATTATTGTGTTCGACATGAATCAAAAAGGAAATCTCCTCAAACTCGTCCACGGCGAGAAAGTCGGAACCCTTGTCCATGTGTAACTTGCTGCCGAAATTAAAAACATTAACAAATACCACTATGATTGAAAAAGCAAACGAAATCTTGGAAGAAGCCAAGATGAATATGGAAGACGCAGTCGTGTTCCTCGAGGAAGATCTCAAGACTTACAGAGTCGGCAAGGCCAATCCGACAATTTTCAGCAACGTTCTCGTTGACTATTATGGCTCAATGACTCCGGTTCCGCAGGTGGCTTCAGTCACAGCTCCTGATGCAAAGACTCTCGCCATCCAGCCTTGGGAGAAGAAGATGATTCCGCTCATCGAGAAGGCAATCATCGATGCGAATCTCGGTCTCACTCCTTCAAACAATGGAGAGACAATCCGTTGCACTGTTCCGCCACTGACCGAAGAGCGCCGCAAGGAGCTCATCAAGAAAGCTAAGGCGGCCGGAGAGAGCGCAAAGATTGTTGTCCGCAATGCCCGTCGCGACGCAATCGAGGCTCTGAAGAAGGCTCAGAAAGAGGGTCTTGCCGAGGATATGCAGAAGGACTATGAGGACAAGGTGCAGAAGGCTACTGATTCTTGGGTTAAGCGGGTTGATGAGTTGGTGGCGGCCAAAGAGAAGGACATTCTTACAGTTTGATCTGACGGGGCGCCTAAAAGGCGGTCTGCTTCGTTGGGCGGCTTGATGAAATGCTCACAACCATCAGGTTGCTGCGCTTTCATCTTCGCCGTCCGCCTTGCATCCCATCCTTTTATGCATCCCCTTCTCCAAGCTGTTAGGAGGGTAATTCTGAGGCGGTCTGCTTCGTTGGGGGGCTTGATGAAATGCTCACCCTCTTATAGACCCCTCCCGTCCCCTCGTAGGGGAAGTGGTGCTCCGCGAGACTCTATCCCACAGGCCCGCGCTTCTGTGCGCTTCGCACGGCGCTTATGCGCCTTGGGTTGCTGCGGTATTTGACTTCGTCATCCGCCTTGCATCCCATCCTTTTATGCATCCCCTTCTCCAAGCTGTTGGGAGGCGTAATTTGGGGAGGTCTGCTTCGCGAGATGCTATTCCACTTGACCTGCGCTTCGCTTGGATTTGCGTGGGGTTATTGTGTGAAAAACTTGATTGAAAATGAAAAAAAAGATTAAGAGACTTTCTTCGGTGGGCGCTATGAAGTCCAACGGCGATTATGAGTGGAAATTCTCTACGCTTGGAGGTGTCACCCGTGTGAATATCAACACAGGTGAGGACATCGCCCATCTGGCTGAGCTTGATCAGAAACTTTGGACAGTGCTCAGTTGCCCCGCATCCGGACTTGAGATGGATGCCGACACACTTGAGATGCTCGACCTCGACGGTGACGGGAAGATTCGCGTTGCGGAGATTCTATCCACTGTAGATTGGGTCAAACCGAGACTGAAGAATTTGGATATTCTTGTCTCCCGTCCGACGGAACTCCCTCTTTCTGCAATCAATGACGAAACTGCCGAAGGCGCGGAGATTCTCGCCTGCTCGAAGCGGATACTCAAAAATCTCGGACTGAAAAAGGACACGATTTCCATAGCCGATGTCCGCAACGGTATATCCGTATTCGAGAAAACCCCATACAACGGTGATGGTGTAATCACTGAAAAATGCACCGATGACGATGCCCTCAAAAATATAATAAAGGAGTGTATCGCCTCTTTTGGCCCGGTCACGGACAGAAGCGGGGATGAGGGTGTTGATGCGGACAAAATCGCCGCATTTTACAAAGCCGCTGCGGACTACACTGCCTGGAAGGCTACCGGAGTGGAGGAAATCTTTCCTTACGGTGCAAACACAGCCTCCGCTCTTCAAGTCTGCAATGCATTGAAAGAGAAAGTTTCCGACTTTTTTATGCGTTGCAAGCTGGCGGCGTTCAATTCTGACAGCGCCCCGGTTCTTGATGTGACAGTCGAGAGAATCGGAGCAATCAGCGCGAAGGACCTTTCCTCCTGCTCCGAAGAGATAGCCGCCTACCCGCTTGCAAAGGTGAATCCTCAGGCGCAGCTACCCCTCACCGGCATAAATCCGGCGTGGAAGGATGTCTTCGACAAATTCAAATCTCTTGTCGTGAATGTGGACTTCCCTAAGGTCAAATATATCACAGAAGAGGACTGGAATGCCATTCTTGCGAAATTTGACGCCTACTCCGCTTGGCTCAGTGCAAAGGCCGGTGCCGAGGTGGAGGCTCTCGGATGCGAGCGTCTTACGGAAATCCTCAAAGAAAACCGCAAGGCTGAAATCGATGCACTGATTGCAAAGGACAAGAAATACGAGGGAGAGGTGAGTGAAATCCGGGAGGTGAACAGACTTCTTCACATCTGTCGTGATTTCTACACTCTTCTGCGCAACTATGTGACATTCTCCGACTTCTATTCCACAGAAGAGGCGATGTCCTCAGTTTTTCAAGCCGGTCGTCTCTATGTCGACCAACGCAGCTGCGACCTCTGTATCAAAGTCACGGATATGGGCAAGCAGGGGACTATGGCGGGAGCAAGCGGAATGTTCCTTCTCTACTGTGACTGCACGTGCAAGAGCTCCGCTGCCAAGATGACCATTGTTGCAGTGATGACCGACGGTGACATAAACAATCTCCGGGTGGGCTGCAATGCCATTTTCTACGACCGTCAAGGCTGGGACTGGGATGCGGTGGTGACTAAGATTGTCGACAACCCTATTAGTGTCCGTCAGGCTTTCTGGTCTCCGTACAAGAAGATTGGCAATTTCGTGGAGAATCAAATCAACAAACTTGCGGCGAAGCAAGATTCCAAAGTGCTCGAAAAGGCGACTGCTGACCTCTCTGCTGCCGGAACAAAGGTGGTGACTACGGCCTCAAGCGGCACGGCCCAGGCTCCCGCACAACCGTTTGATGTGGCGAAATTCGCCGGAATCTTCGCGATGATTGGTATGGCCCTTGGCTCAATCGGCACATTCCTCGGCAGCCTTTATACGACTTTTGTCGGGCTTAGTTTTGGAGGTATGATTGGCTCGATAGCCGGCATCATTCTCATCATCTCGGGTCCGTCAATGATTATGTCGTGGCTGAGTCTTCGCAAACGCAACCTTGCACCTGTTCTCAACGCCAACGGCTGGGCCGTCAATTCCAAGGTGATTGTCAATGTCCGCTTCGGGCAGACTCTCACAGCGATGGCAAAGATGCCTGTCATCGTGGGCAGCGACCCATTTGCCGAGAAGAAGATGCCGAAATGGAAAAAAGCCCTCATCAGCATTGCTTTCATCCTCGGTGTTCTCATCGGCATCTATTTCTGTCTTCCGAAGAACATCCGACCATTCTGGCCGAAGGCTCAAGTCGAGTGCGCGGGCAGTCCTGAGACAACATCCGAAGCTCCGACTTCTTCCACAGAGGGGACTTCTGCGAGCGCCACAAGTGAAGCACCGGGCTGTTGAGGCAAGTGAAGCTTATCAATCTCAAGCCTTTCCATGTTTTCTGTATTTGAGACAGAGATAGGTAAATTGCGGAATAGATTCTACAGTTTTTTCATAAGTTATTTCTGCAACTGCTCCAGCTGCTTCAGGTAGAAGAAGGCTTCCATGCTTATCTTCTTGATGCGGTTCAGTTTGTTAAGGGACAGGTCTTCGATAGTCTGGGGAATTAGAGCCGCGTCCATTTCGGGGCTGTAATGAACGACGGTATTGACGCCGTGCCGGATGAGCCGGGTGAGGTATGCGACTTTGGCGGCATCGCGTACGGCCTTTTCCATGGAATAGCTCTCGATGATGATGAAACCGTCCACACGGTGCGAACCAGCTGTCAGCCACTGATATTCCTCGCGGGAGAGACCGCCGTGGAGGCAGATGTTGAGCGCGGTATTGTAGGCATCGTCCAGTACATCTTCGGGCGTGAGGTGGTCCAGCCCACGGTAACCCAGTTCAATGGGGGCGATGTTCCTGAAGGTCTTCCTGACAATGGACAGATCATCCACGCGGTCCAGGATGGAGCTGACGTCGAAGAGTTGCTTCATAATCTCCATCGAAAAGGGCTTTTCACCCTTAAAGAACGGAATGCCGGTGGTGTGGGGTGCGAAGGCAGTGAGTTTGTCGCCGAGCATATCTTCCATACTGGGGCATTGGACCATAATTGGAGCTCCCTCGGTCTTGAGCAGCGGGCCGGCGATGGGAAGGCCCACGACCTTGTTGTAGCCTACGTTCTCATACAGGACGTCCAGGAGAATGGTATCGTTGGGATGCCCTGCAGGATAGGAGACTTCGTATTTGTATTCGGCATGGGACTTGGGAACTCCCGTGCGGGAAATGTGCTCTACCTCTTTGGCGCCAGTGAATCCGTAAGCCTCCGCATTCTTTCCCAGGTATTCTTTGATGTCCAGGCCGGGCGGGCAGACGATATCCACGTCGATGGAGAGTCGCCGGGAACTGCCCAGGTGGAGCATCAGGGCCGTGCCGCCTTTGAAGATGAAGGGGCAGCCGGAGAGTTTGAGGGATTCCAGCAGGGAGAAGGCGCGGATGGATTTCTCAAGGAGGGCGACGTCCTTGATGTTGGGATATTGGGAGCGCAGGGATTCAATCCACGCTTTGGTGCGGCTTTCGGGGCTAATCATTGTTCTGGAAGTCTATATTGTTGAGAATGGTCAGGATTCTTTCGCCGCATCTGCGACGGCGGGCGTAACGCTGGAGTTTTGGCATGGAGATGCGGCAGTCCCGTAGGACTTTTTCATAGATGGTGAATACTTCGGAGCCCTGGAGGTAATCGAATTCCTGATTGACGGCGATGTCCACAAGGACTTTCTCGGCGGCGGGGACTACGGTTCCCTCTATGGTCTCCAGCGGGGATTCCGTGTAAAGTGGGTTCACTACGATGCAGTCCTTGCCGGAGCCGTATTTGTAATAATCTTCTTTGCTGGGCCTGAGGAGGACGGCTGTGTCCGGATGCATTTCACGGATGGCGTCGAAAAAGGTCTGCAACAGGAAGCGCTCGACATCGACAATGGTCATCTTGACGTTGGGAACGTGCAGCATATATGGTACGACACTGGCGGCGTCCCAGACGCAGAAGTCGGCAAGCGGGTAACGCTGTTTCAGGCTGCGGGCCAGGTCGGCCGTTTCAGGCTGCGGGAGGATTACCCACTTGTATTTTCTATCTTGGGGCAAAGCGTATTCTCCCCATCCGGTCTTGACCAGGCGGCCGGTGGCCACGAGCCGGGCCAGAAGGGTTGTGAGGCTGGCATCGTTAATGTCACTGCTGCTACGCAGATATTCCGCAAGCTCTTTCTTTTTGAAAGGGCCGCGGTGAATCGTTGCGTAGTTGATTATGTTGTCACTTACCTGCATGGTGGCATTGATTTAACGCAAAAGTAAAACAAATTCGGCACAAAACGAAGAAATGAGCCGAAAATATTTTACTTTTTACGGCGATTTGAGGCAGACATCAGTCGAAATACAACAAAAAAGACGGCTGAAATTCAGTCGTCTTTTTTCGTGCGGATGGCGAGACTCGAACTCGCACAGGAAAACTCCCACTACCCCCTCAAAGTAGCGCGTCTACCATTTCGCCACATCCGCCTTTGAATTTGGGACTGCAAAGATAGACATAAATTGTATTCCTGCAAAATTTTTTGCCCAAATTTTCGTCCGATTCGTGTACTTTTACGAAATTTGCATTCTCAATACCCCACAGTGGGCGTTAAGTCAAAAACATTTTCTATCTTTGCCGCGTCATTGCTCATCAATGACATACATATAGAAGGTGTTTAGCCTTATCCTCATTTAGAAATCTGGAAAATTTTTATTACCGAGGGATTGGCAGTAACGCTCAGACCGTTGACTTGTATCGTAACCGATATATAGCGACTGGTGTGGGGTATTGTTTATTTCGGTATGGCATTCCAGAGCCTCTAAATGGATAAACTACGACTCCACACTTTCTTTTTGTTTTTTCGCTTAGGAGTCGGGCGGCTATAACATTTTTTCTTATGAAAAAATTACTTTTCATTGCGGCCTCTATTTGCGCCGTAATTTCTGTCGTGTCCTGCGGCACATCAAAAAAATCAGCTTCCGGTTTGTCTGAAAAGGCGGTGACATCCGGTCTTGACGAAAAGGTTCAGGAATGGAAGGAGCGCGGCTTCTCCACGACAGGTGCCATGTCGACATTCACTATGCGTGACCTTCTTGAGGCTCACAACAAGAAAATCCAGGAGAATCCGGACAACATCGTGCCTCTTTATGGAAACGGAATCGGCCCGGACAAGACGACCGCGCGTTTCGATGCTCTCAACAGTGCCGCCACGGTCTATGCGACGACTGCCGGGAGTGTTGTCAGCGGAGGTATGAGTGCTCAGTTCAGCAATTTCGGTGAAATGGGCAAAAAGCTTATGGGTGCATACACCCAGAAAGTTCAGGAATACATCATGCCGGTGATGAAGGAAAGTGTCGCTGTTGTTCGTGTCATTCCTAACGGTGAACCTAATGCCGGCAAATATGAAATTGAGGCCTACTATCTTGTAGATGAGGCGAAGGCTGTGACCGCGAGGAAGAACGCTATGGATGCCGCTCTTAAGGAAACGGCAACGGAGCAGGTTTTCGGCAGCGCGGTCGACGAGTGGGTGAAGAAATTTGTCGCTCCGGAGGCCGAGTAGAATGAAAAAGGCAGTTTTGTTTTCTGTGCTTCTGCTTGCCCTGTTCAGCGGCAATGCAGTGGCGCAGAAAAGGATACACTCTTTGTCCCGCCTTAAACCTCAATGGGTTAAGGACAAATCCGCAGGAACGAAAATCGGCGCGACAGGACTGAAAGTCGTTGAAAATTCCGGCACGTCGCTGGATCTGCTGGAGACAGACAGGTTGCGCACGCTTGCCGGCTATCTGGAATCGTCAAATAGACTTGACGGGGTAATTGACAGGAACTATGAGCGTGTGTCGTCAGACTCCGGCAACTATGATCGAATTGAGAACAGGCTTACTTTCAGAACGGAGACCTCAGTCAAGTCTTTCAGTTGCCGTATGATTGACGGATGGTGGGAACAGGTTGCCATCGACGGAATAGGCCTTAGGTACAACAGCTACACCCTATATGCTGTGTCGGAGGCAAATATGCCGTTGGCGGACAATGTGGCTGTTACGACACGGTACGGGGCCAGAGGCTTATGGCGCTCAGCGCTCGTGCCCGGATGGGGCCAATTCTACAAGGGGGATGCATTGAAAGGCAGTCTCTTTCTTGGCGGAACTGTCTTGCTTGCCGGTGGAGTCACATTTTGTGAATGTATGAGGCAGGATCGCATTATAAAGACGCATCAGACGCATGACCTGAACCAACTTCGCCAGTTTTCAGCTGACATTTCCAATTATGCTCTCGGACGGAACATCTGCATCGGCGCGGCCGCCGCGCTGTATCTCTATAACTTGATTGACGCGGTGGTCGCTCCCGGAGCTGCGCGGATAGTTGTGAACGGACGCGAAAAGGCTCGGTATGCATTCGCTCCCGTCGCGTCGCCTGATGGTTTCGTGCTATTCGCGGCGAACTTGACCTTCTGATATATACACTTAATTTATAACGAAATACAAAAATGAATAAAAAACTGAATGCGTTGATGTATGCCGTACTTTCGATTATGATTTCGGCCTGCAGCGCTCCAATTGTGGACACGTTCGGAAGCATTTCCGGTGTAGTTCTTGACGAGAAGACAAATGACCCGCTTGCCGGAGTCACCGTCTCTCTCTCTCCGTCGGGACATTCTCAGGTTACAGATAAGGAAGGGACATTTCAGTTCGAGAATCTTGAACCTGCCGAATATACTCTCACATTCACGATGAAGGGATATAACGGGGCAAACCGAAAGACGACGGTGAAGGCCGGTGCAAGCTCAAGTGTTCATGTAACCCTGTCTCCTCTTCAATATACACTCTCCGTAGAACCGTCAATTCTTGATTTCGGCAAGGTTCAGACATCAATAAAGATTACGCTCACGAATCAGGGGACGAAATCAGTCGCATACGATGTGACCTCTTCCAACAAGTGGCTGAACCTCAGCAAATCGTCGGGAGTTGTCAGCAGTGTGGATTATATCACCGCAGTGGTTTCCCGGGAGGGACTTTCCGCAGGGAATTATGATGCGACGATAACATTTGATATTTCCGGCTCACAGACTGTCGTGCCCGTCAAGATGACTGTCGCTGTCAACGAGAAACCGTCTGTCACGGCGGAGAGCTTCTCTGAAGTGACATCATCTGCGGTGAAGCTTGCAGGCACCCTCACATCAACCGGAAGTTCGGAGGTAACTGCATACGGATTCTGCTGGAGCGAGAGTGAGAATCCTACGATTGCAGATGCGCACACAACTCTCGGTGATACGAAGGATGCAAAGGCGTTCGAATGCACGGCAACGGGTCTCAAGAACAGCACACGTTACTATTTTAGGGCGTATGCCGAGAACAACGTGGGCATATCCTACAGTGAGACAAACTTGGTGGTGACGACGAAAGGTGCTCCGAGACTTCCTGAAATCGAGATGAGCTCAAGTTATGATTCAGAGACCAATACATTCTATGCCACTCTCGTTTCGGCAGGCAATTCGATTGTTTCCACCTGCGGACATGTCTGGAGTACCGATGATACTCCGTCTATAGACAAGGATAGCTTTACCGCTCTTGAAGGACCGGTTGAAGAGGGCACGGCGTTCTCGTCTACGCTGAAAAATCTCAAGAGCAACACGAAATACTACATTTGCGCGTATGCGACAAATGAGGTCGGCACGTCATACAGCACGGACATATACTACTTCACCACTCCTAAGAATGAGTCACTGAATCCGAAGAATGGCCTCTGTGCGTGGTATAAGTTCGACGGTGATGCCAAAAACTCATATGGCGAAGCGCCATCAGGTCAGGCAATCGGTACAAGTTATGTGGAAGGAGTTTCAGGCTCGAAAGCATTGAGGTTTGCTGGTTCTGCGAACAGCTATCTGAATATTCCAGACGCAATGATTGACATCCTTGACTTTTCTGTTTCATTTTGGGTACAAGATCTCGTTACGGACGGGATGGTTTTTCATGTTGTGCAGTCGGCTACACAATATGGTGTCAGCAATGCCATGATAATGCGCGACGGCAAACTATCGTATATGCAGGACGGGTATAATCTGCTGTACAAGGACGGCAAACTGTACGAATTGACTCCTCCATTCACCCATGAAACACTGAATGGCTGGCATATGATAACGCTGACATCAACGCAGCCATACAAGGGGGCGGATGTTACGGCAAAACTATATATTGACGGAGAGTTTGTGGATCGGGTGGACCTTCAAGTACAGGATAATAGGACTATTGATGGCGGAACCAAGTTTGTCTTTGGCGGTGCTTTCTCCAACAACTCACCGAAGCAGTATTTCAGCCCGATTCCGATGACCATTGATAACCTTCGTGTCTATACCCGTGTCCTTTCCGCCACGGAAATCCAGAATCTTTATGACTACGAAAAATAATCACTACGATAGGATTCCTAATATAATGAGAATACATTGTCCTGTTTTTGCCTTATCGCTGATTCTATGCGTGACCGCAATAATGACACTGCCTTCATGCTCAGAATATGACGATACGGCGGCAACGGAAGAATTGAAGCGTCTTGACCAGAGGCTTGACAAACTTGATAAAATGTGCCGTGAGATGAACGGGAACATTGCTTCATTACAGTCTTTGGCAGAATCTGTATCTAAAGGTATCAGCATTGTTGCTGTTGAGGAACTTTCTGATTCCGAAGGTTATAGACTGGAGTTGTCTTCCGGGAAAACGATATGTCTATACAATGGGAAAGACGGGCAGGACTATGGAATCTATGCTCCGGTTGTTGGCTTGAAGACAATGGATGACGGCAACTATTGTTGGACTATTGACGGGAAACCGATAATGGAAAATGGCAGTCCGCTGAAGGTTTCCGGTGTTGGAGGAGCTGACGGAAACACTCCGAGGCTAAAGACGGAGAATGGCTTCTGGTATGTATCTTATGATAACGGAAACACATGGAAGCAATATGTCAGGTCCGTTTATGACGGCGATGCGAGCTATGCGGTTGCCATAGAGGAAACGGATCTTGCCTATAAATTCGTTTTTTCAGACAATAGTGTCGTGACAATTCCAAAGGCTATTAAGGTATTGTCTGTTTATCTTTGTGGCGAAGGAGTGGCTATGTCGTTTACTCAATTTGCCGATAATTCATTCAAAATGGATACTGAAGTGATGGAACTGACAATAGATGTGTATCCTGAAACTGCGGCAAGTCTACTTGCCGCTCAGTACGCAACAAGTATGTTCGTGCGCCTTGCATATTCCAGTGATGCGTTCAATGTTATAGGGTATGCTGACCTTCCGGCCATTTCAGCAAGGGCATCTGGGTCTTTGTTGTTTGTCACAGTGTCTTGTGAACCGATAGTCAATGAATCATATCATGTTGAAGACAATGAGGTTGATGAAATCTTACTCTGTCTGGCAGTGAAGAGTGGGGACTCTTATGTCTTGTCTGACACTTGGGAATGTAGTGCCAGTTGGTCTCGCGACTTGGACAATTCTATAACAGAATGCGTGATTGATGGTGTCGTTTGGGCCACAAATGATGTTGGGTCGAGTGATTTCTTTAATGATGGTGACAGGTTTACTTTCTCGGAGGCTCAGTCCGCATGCCCATCAGGGTGGCGTCTGCCTACTAAGGCTGAACTGGAGGCATTGTGTGGTCATGTTATGTGTAACAACGACGGACATTGGTGCTCCGGAACATTAGATTATGGCCCGGGAGTCCCTGCCATATTACTGCCGAAGGCATATTATACAGAACTCGGTAAAAACGATTGCTATTGGTCATCAACGAGCGGTGACGGAAATACTGCGTATGGCTTACTGTTAAAACGTTGGACAAACGCGGAGAATATCGTTTCCGCTGTGGATGTCTCGTATAAAATGGCTGTCAGATGCGTAAAACAATAAAAGCTTTACTATGAATACAAAAAGATTACTCCGTTTTGTGGCTGGCATTGTAGTTCTTGCTTTTATCGCTGTCTTTGCCAATTCTTGCTCAAAATACGATGACTCTGAGATTCAGGACGAAATCCGCCAGCTACAGGAAAAGGTGAATAGTCTGGAAAAGCAGTGCGAAAACATAAATGACAACATCTCACAATTAAATCAGTTGGTCAAGGCGCAGCTGGATAATGACCCAGTGACAAGTGTACGTGAATTGCCTAATTCAACTGGTTTTGAGCTGGAACTGCTGTCCGGGAAAAAGATAACCCTTTCAAATGGTCTGGCCGGAAAGGACAATACAGGCAATGCCCCTGTCGTTGGGATAAGACAATATGAGGATGGCGTATGGTATTGGACACTTGACAATGAATTTATCGTTGTCGAAGGGAAAATGCTGAAAGTCTATGGCGCGGACGGAGTCCGAGGTGTCGTTCCAATGGTAAAGGTAGAGGCTGGCTATTGGCTTGTTTCTTATGATGAAGGGCGGAATTGGGAAAAACTCTATAGTGCTGATGATATTGGATCCCTTCCTTCAAATCCAACCCTTATTATCGCGATAAATGAGACAAAAGACGGGTATGATATTGTTCTGAACGGCAATTCTGTGATACGGATGCCCAAACAAACGCTTCCGGGAAAAGTAGCCATATCATCAATCTACATCATGCGAAATGCAGATGATAAGGACGAATTGAGTAAAGTGGATGGATGCAGTATATCGTGGACTTGGTTTTATGATAATTCTGTGAGACTTGACCGAATAAATCTGATAGTGCAGGTTTTCCCGGAAGAGGTAATCCCTGATTTGATAAAGGCTCCAAGTTCTATGCTTTCGACCATTGTGTCCTACTATGATGACAAGGGTAATGTCTTGAGGGTGTCCTCGGCTCCTGTCATATCTGTGTCCGTCTTGTGTGGTCCATTGGTTTCCGTAACTATAGATGCCGGAAATCTGGACAAGATCATCTGCGGCGATTGGGCAACAACTGAGATTCCTCTGGAATTTTCCGTCGCAAAGGTCAAGTTAGTGGCAGCTGGCGACGGCTCTGTTGTGTCGAATGAAGAGAGACTTATTCGCGAATACGGGGTTATGTCGGTAGCCGGTTCGGCTGCGGAGGTAAAGGTGGACGGACTTGTTTGGGCGACTATGAATGTCGGAGCGACAGCGGAAGATATAAAAGGCAAGACTTTCTCGTTTGCAGAAGCCCAACACGCATGCCCATCAGGTTGGCGTTTGCCGACATTGGCCGAGATGGAGGCCGTGAAGCGTAATGTGGAGTGGCGTAATGGTGGTACATGGTTCTCAGGAAGCGAGTATTGGCATTTGGGAAGTCCGGCCGTATTTCTGCCATATACCTATGTGGAAGAGACTCGTGGCGGAAAAGAGAAATGCTCCGTCTATTGGACGGGAACTGACGCGGGAGATGGAAGAGTTTGGACTTTGTACATGAATGATTATGGGAGTCCTAGCGGCTCTCTCAATCTTAATCATTCATCAGGTAGAAATTCGGTCAGATGTGTAAAGAAATAATAATCAGTATGAAACAGTATAGATTTATATGTTGGATTGTCATTCCGTGCTGCATTGTGATTTCGTGCAGCAAATATGATGATTCTGGCCTGAAATCAGAAATTGGCAGATTGCAGGAGAAGGCTTCCTCGATAGAACGTCTCTGCAAGGACTATAATGATGACCTTTCTGCAATTCGGAGTCTCGTGCAGGCGGCAGAGGGGAGAGACTATATCAAGAATGTGGAAGAACTTCCCGATTCTGACGGGTACAGAATAACTTTTACCTCTGGCAAAACTGTTGAAATACATAATGGGGAAGACGCGATTGGTGCTGCACCGATTGTTGGGGTGAAGAAAGACTCTGACGGATGCTATTATTGGACAATGGACGGAAAATTCATAGAGCGTGACGGGCATAGATTCAAGGTTGAGGGAGGGGACGGAAAGAATGGCTGTTCGCCGAAAGTGAAGATAGAGAATGACTTCTGGTATGTTTCTTATGATGATGGGGTGTCATGGAATAAACTGGATAGTATAACCTCATATGCGGGCAGTTCATCTTTTGTCCAGTTCGTGAAGGAAACAGGAGATGCGTTTGAGTTCAGATTGCCGGATGGCTCCGTTCTTTCAATTAAGAAACAGAACGCCCAGTCTATTTCTATTACCATTAAGTCAAGAGGTGCTTGGTTTGAAACACAGAGGCGGCTGGATTATACTTTCATAAAACGCAGAATAGTTGCCGACTATGAAGTCGTTCCTCATGAATATGCGAAATACCTTGCGGATAATTTTTCTTCGTTGTCGATGAGACTTACCGGAGTCGGCTGGGAGGAGTGTTTCGGCAATCCTGTGTTGCATGTCGTTGCTGCAAGCGCTGGAGATGACGGAATGCTAGAGGTTGTTGTCGATGACGCAGGAGAGGTCATTTCACTACTTTTTTCAGACTGTGGGAAATTCGATAACAATGAAAAATTTGTTTCTAATAGGGCATATGCCGGCAACTGTATATTGATAGCCAAAACAGAAGGCTCGATTGTCGTCTCGGATTTGGTGGAATTGTATAAGAGGGAAATAATCTCGGATGTCAGCATTGATGAAGTCAATGATGGAAATTTGTGTTGGGCGGCTCGTAATATCGGAGAGACAAGGGAGAGCCGTGAATGTAACAAATATACATGGGCTGAAGCACAGACTGCTTGTCCGTCGGGGTGGCGTCTCCCGACAAAAGAAGAATTCGACAGAGTTGGAGCTTATCGTTGGAGCTATTGGCGCACTGTTAATTATAGCCTTCCGTGCTGGGCCTCAAGTAGCGGACGCAATCCTGCCGTCTTTTTCACTTCTCCCTGCTGGTCATCTACGGAACGCTCAGACGAATATGCCTATTACATGGACTATAAATATGATTCGCATAAAACATCTACAGAAGATAAAAATACACGACTTCCTGTTCGTTGCGTGCGTGAACGGGATGAATGTGTGCCATTGTCGGGGACTGTAATCATAGACGGTAAGGAATGGCAGAAATATAATAGTGGGGCAACGACTTATAAGCCAGAAGGCGAATTTTATTCTGCATCAGAACTGGACAAAGCCTGTCCTCCCGGCTATAGAGTACCCACTGTTAAGGAGTTGGAAGATTTGATGAGCAATGGGTCTGTGTGGCAAGCGGACTCTGACGCTGGGACCGGACGGTGGTTCTCTGGGAAGAGACGCTATGTTGACTCTTCCCAGGCGGTGTTTCTTCCTGCTGCGGGCTATCGATTCTCCGATGCCGAATACGGCAATGATGATGGCATCGCAGGCTACTATTATACAAGTGATACGAAGTACGACTCTTATAATTGTTATATTAAGTTCCAGAGCTTGACATTTATGACAGGTTGGTATTTGCCTAGATGCTCCGTTCGTTGCGTAAAATAACGATTACTCCACTGCGGTGTCCTCCCTACCTGAACAGGTCGTCGGCGGTGACTTCTGACTGGATGTTGTTGCAGTAGGCGTTGTGGGTGAGGCCGTAGGTTGTTACCATGGTTATGTGGACGGCCTTTCTTGTCCGTGTCTCTTCGATGAAACGGGTTCTTTTGTTGCGGAGAACCTCGTCGTAAGATTTTGTTATGGTGTATTTCCCGGAGGCGAACTTCATCTCGCAGAGGTTGATTATGCGGTCGTTGCGGTCTAGCAGGAGGTCAACCTGTGCCCCACGCGCGTCTTTGCTGCGCTCGTCTGTCGATGTCGTTGTCCTCCAGGAACAAACATTTGTGATTACTCCATTTATACTGAGCGCCTCCCTTATCTGTGGAACGTGCTGGAGACATACCCTTTCGAACGAGACTCCGGCCCATGCGTTGTAGGCAGGGTTGCCCTGAACGAGTTCCCAGAATGACGGGTCGTTGTTTTTTTTGTCGGAAAGGAACTTGTAGTAAAAGATCGTGTAATTGTCAGTAAGCTGGTAGAGGGCATATTTGCTACGGGTTCCTATGCGGTTGTATTTCCTTATGAAGCCGCAGTTTTCGAGGTCTTCGAGAATTGTCGTGATTTTTCCCCCATCCTTGGCCTTTATCCCTTTGACTATGTCTTCGCGGGATTCTCCGATTCCATTGCGTGACAGTTCCTCCACCACCGCAATATATGGATCCGGATTCTTGAAAAGAGCCGCATAAAGTTCGGAAAATTCTCCTTCGAGTGCGGCATTCTCGGTAAAGAACATATCGTCGATATTCTTTGCTACACTTTTCCCCTTTTGTAGGAAACTCCAATAATAGGGAACGCCTCCGAGAATCATGTAAGTCTCAAGAATCTGTTGCCTTGTCATAGCAAGTGCACGTGCCGATGCGTACTGTTCACATTCCTTTAGCGTGAAAGGCTTCAAATTTATCTTGAATGACAGGCGGTTGTGCAGACCTCCGCGATTTTTGAAGATTTTCTTTACAATCCATGACGTCGCCGAACCGCATACTACCAGAATTATGTCGTTTCTGTGAAATGCCCATCCGTTCCAGAAATGTTCGAGTGCGGAGACAAAGTTGGACTTTGGGGCATCCATCCACGGAATCTCATCCAGAAACACTACCTTTTTTGCCGCATCGGAATTTTCGAGAAGCTTTTCGAGTTGATTGAATGCCGTGAACCAGTCCTGCGGAGCCTCGGCGTCTCCGGCGCCCTGCCCTGCAAGTGCCATTCGAAAGTTTAGGAGCTGCTTAGTGTTTCCGCAGTCATAAACTCCGGAATATCTGAATGCGAAAGTGTCCGAGAATGCTTCCCGTATGAGAAGTGTCTTTCCAATTCTTCTCCTTCCATATACGGCGACAAATTTTGATGAATCCTCTTTCAGAAGCTCCCGAAGCTCTTTTATTTCTTTTTCCCTACCGATGAACATGACTTTCTTTCTTTTCTTGTCCGCTGCAAAGATAGGAAAGAAAAGGAAAATAACTCGCGGAATCGCAGTTTTTTTGCTCGATTCCGCGAGTTATCCGGAAATTATTCGCGGAATCGTTGATTTTTTTATGCGATTCCGCGAGTTATCTGACCGACAGCGAGTCGCCTCCTGCCCTCGGGGCACCCTTCTAAACCAGTCAGCCACGACAGATTCGCTCTGCCGTGGCTGACTGCTATTTATTGTTGTCATTATCTCTGGCTATAATAGACTCCCTTCGCTATCTTTAAGAAAATCAATCACATTAATAATCGATATGCCATCTTCATTCACATGAGAAGGGGTCAATCCTCCAACAATGACTATTTTGGGAAATCCGTCTTTGATATGACGGAGAGAATTGGTTTCTTGATCAATTTTTTCTTGAGTTGGCATATCAAGAGCAGATTGAATGTACAAACGTTTGTTACCACTATTGCAAATGAAATCCACTTCCAGTAGTTTCCGAATTTTCTTTCCGTCATCATTTGTCGTTGTCACCTCAACTTGTCCGACATCAACGGAATACCCTCTGATACGCAGTTCATTATAAATGATGTTTTCCATGAGATGACCACCGTCAATCTGACGATAATTCAAACGGGCATTGCGCAGACCTACATCTTCAAAATAATATTTTGAAGGTGTATTTATGTAATGCTTTCCTTTAATGTCATATCGGATAGCTTTTTCCAACATAAACGCATCTTGTAACATGCCGAGATAACTCTGTATCGTTGTATCAGAAATACTATGACCTTTTACGGATTTGAATGTGTTTTCAAGGTTTGTCGGATTTGTCAGACAGCCGATATTGGAAGCAATAATATCAATCAACTCATTCAAATCGTCATCATTTCTAATGTTGTAACGCTCTTTTATATCACGTATATAAGTACCTTGAAACAATGATTTGAGATAATTCTCTTTTTCTTTTTTCTTTGAAAGAGATACAATCTGCGGCATTCCTCCATAAATCATATAATCTTGTAAGGCTGAAAGTTCATTTGTATACTCTCCCGCCTTGAGAAATTCCGAAAAGCTCAATGGATGGACTCGGATTTCATACCCTCGACCTCGAAATTCAGTTTTTATATCACTGGATAACATCCTACTATTACTACCCGTCACATAGACATCTGCATTTTTAATTTTAAGATAGCTGTTGAGTACGTCCTCAAATTCTGGAACAAGTTGAATCTCATCCAATAATATGTAATGCATATCGTTATCTATGATATGCCTGTCAATATAATCCAATAATATGTCCGGCTCTCTGAGGTGTTTACTACGTCGGTCTTCCAAATCAACCTGAATAATGTGCTTTTCATTCACACCGCTATCAAGAAGTGATCCTTTGAACAATTCAAATAGAAGATACGATTTTCCACAACGACGTACACCGGTAATAATTTTAATCATTCCGTTGTGCATCGCACTTCTCAGTTCTTGTAAGTATTTGTCTCTTGGTACAATCATATTGCAAAAGTAATGAAAATTATCTGTTTTGAGCCATGTTTATTGGAGAAAATTATGAAAAGTGCAAGATTTCTCCAATAGAAGTTAGTAAACCGCTGAATAGTAATAATATAAACAAGTTTTCGATCTGCGAGTTTTCGGCACTATGACCTGACCACCGGGCCTCTATAGGATGAGGCTGAAGAGGCGGAAAGTGGCAAAGGAGAAGAGCCAGGCGAGGGCGAGGGTCATTGCTGCGGAGAGAAAGGCCCATTTCCAGCTGCCGGCCTCGTGACGGATGGCGAAGAAGGTTGCTATGCACGGGAGGTAGAGCAGGATGAATACCAGATAGGCGAGGGCGCCGGCCGGAGTCGTGTGCTTCTGGAGTGCCTTCTGAAGGTGGCTGGTGTTCTCTGGGGCGTCGGCAGAAACGGCTTCTTGAGTGCCTTCGGAGTCGGCTTCTTGAGTGCTTTCGGAGTCGGCTTCTTGAATATTAGCCTGAACAGTTGCTGAACCGGCTGCGTCGTCCTCGCTGTACATAATGCCGAGTGTGCTGACAATCAGCTCCTTGGCTCCGATTCCGGAAAGGATGCCGATGTCCATCTTCCAGTCGAAGCCAAGAGGGGCAAGAGCCGGCTCCACGGCCTTTCCGAGATAGCCGAGGAAGGAGTTCTCCTGCTGCTCCTCGGCAGTGGAGTACTTGTCGTGGTTCGGGAAATAACTCAAAAACCAGATGGCAATCGAGCAAACGAGTATCACCCCTCCGATTTTGGAGAGATACTCCTTGCACTTCTCCCAAGTGTGTCTGAACACGGCCTTTGCCGTCGGAATCCTGTAAGGCGGCAGTTCCATCACGAACGGGAGATCGTCATCCTTGATGAAATGGCTGAGTCCCCGTGCGCTGATGACCGCGAGCGCGATGCCGAGTACATAGAGACCGAGCAGGACGAGGCCGGCATGATGCGGGAAAAATGCCGCAGTCAGAAGGATGTAGACCGGAAGCCTGCCGGAGCAGGACATGAACGGAATCACCAGAATTGTCAGCAGACGGCTCTTTCTCGACTCGATGGTCCTTGTCGCCATAATCGCCGGCACATTGCAGCCGAATCCCATAATCATAGGGATAAACGACTTTCCGTGCAGCCCCATCTTGTGCATCATCCTGTCCATAATGAACGCCGCCCGCGCCATATATCCCGAATCCTCAAGCAGTGAAATGAAAAGATAGAGAAGCAGGATGTTCGGGAGGAAAACCAGCACGCTGCCCACTCCGCCTATAATTCCATCCACAATCAAATCTCTCAGCCACCACTCTCCCATAAAGCCTCTGACCATCTCGCCGAATTTGTCCACGCACCACTGAATCCAATCCACCGGATAGGCTCCGAGTGTGAACGTGCCTTGGAACACGATGAACAGCAGCACGAGGAAAATCGGGAATGCCAGCCACTTGTCCGTAACCACCGCGTCAATCTTCTCCGAAAATGTCTTCTGCTCGCGCTTCTTGTCGTTGCGTTTCCATGTTTCGGCGAGTGCGCCCTGGATGAACGCATACTTCGCCTCCACAATAGCCGTCTCGGCCGATACGCCGAGCATATCCTTCAGCCTCTTCTGCTCCTCGAAGCGTGCCGCTATGATTTCGTCGCGTTCCGGAAGGGCTTCCACGACCTTGGCGATGTCGCTGTCGTTTTCGAGATACTTAATCGCGAGGTAGCGCGTCGAATACTTCTGACGGATTTTGTCGTTTTTCTGAAGAATCAGTTTGATGCGGTCGATACTCTGCTCAAGCTCCGGCCCGTGGTTGATGTGGATGTGACGCGAAAGTTCCGGTGTATTGTGTTCATAGACAGCGATTACCGTGTCGAAGAGCTTTTCGATACCCTCGCCCGTGCGGCTGATTGTCGGCACAATCGGAAGCCCGAGCAGATAGCCCAACTGCTTGATGTCCAGCTGATCGCCGCTTGCCTTGAGCTCGTCATACATGTTCAACGCGACCACCATCCTAAGGTTCATGTCTATGACCTGTGTCGTCAGGTAGAGGTTCCGCTGAAGGTTCGATGCATCGATGACGTTGATGACCACGTCCGGTGTCTCGTCTATGAGGTTTTTCCTCACATAGAGTTCTTCGGGGCTGTATGCGGACAGTGAATATGTGCCCGGCAAATCGACGAGTGTGAATGAATATCCTCCGTGCTCGAATACGCCTTCCTTCGCGTCCACCGTCACTCCGCTATAGTTTCCCACATGCTCGTGGGCGTTTGCTGCTATGTTGAAGAGCGAAGTCTTGCCGCAGTTGGGGTTTCCGACGAGGGCCACCCTGATTGACTTTCTTTTTTTGTCAACCAACGCCTTTATTTCGTCGTCCGAGAACTCCGGGTCATTGTCCTGTCCGGAAATGTCCTCTCCCGTCGAATTAGAACATTGAGGATTATATTTCTTCGTGTCTTCGCACTCATCTGCCTCTATTGCCCTGCGTGGTTGGGACGGGCCGAACGCCTCGGGATTCTTCTTGAGCATCTCCCTTGCCTCTTCGCGGGTCAGAACTTCAATCTTCTCCGCCTCCTCGCGACGCAGGGAAATCTTGTAGCCGATGATTTCGTATTCAATCGGATCACGTAGAGGCGCATTCAGAATGACCTTCACCCTGCTGCCCTTGACGAATCCCATCTCGGTAATTCTTTTCCTGAAACTGCCGTGTCCGCTAATCTTTACAACAACGGCTGTCTCACCTGTTTTCAAATCCGAAAGTTTCATAAATTTGGTCGTCTTTTTTGTCTATATTCATTTTCTCATCGGTCACATACGCCCGGTATGCTCCCTCTTCAAAAATGAATCTATCCTAAAAAATACTTCCCAAATTATAGATTAGGAAGCGGCCGCAAAGATATTAAAAATGAATGCAACGTCATATCCCAATTTATAGGTATTTTTGAAGGTTTCTTAGGCGTAAAAAGGTTTGTGAAAAAAATTAGAGGCGGGATTTTTATAGTTTGAATTTTTTGTTCTATCCTCGAAATCGAAGAAAGGCGATATTTGCGGAAAAACACTATAAAACAGATAACTGAAATGAAAAGGAAAGGAATGATATTGTTGTCCGCGGCGCTTCTTGCGGCCGGCTGCCAGCCTAACAAGGACAACAACAAGACTCTTGATTTCGAGACAATTGACGTAAATTTCTCCGTAAAGACATCAGGAATAGAGCTCCCGGCGGGCACGACATTCTCCGTTGCGGCGACTTGCACGAGAGGTGGCGAGTCTGACGTGAAGATGAACGGGAAACCGGTCTCTGACTTCCGTGTCCTGGATGAAAGTTTTGTAGAAACAGAGAAGTACAAAAAATGGCAGCTCATAAAGGCTTCCGATGAGGACGCGGTGACGGCTCTTTCCGGAGACCACAATTTCCGTTTTCGTGCCGTGTCACCTGCGGCGGAGACGATAGGGGAGACGGTCGCCGTGAAGATTCCCGCAGTTCAGGAATATGCAGCAGGTGTGGGCTCCTACATTACTCTTTGGGCCGCAAAGAGCGTTACGACTGTGATTCCGGACATTGAACTTGAACTCAGTACTCCTGCCGCCGTGCTGAATCTCCTCGTCCCGATTGATATCGTGGAGGAAAATGTTCCGGCGACATTGAAATCAATTGAAATATCCCCTGCCGAGGACGGCGCGTCAGTTGTGCTTGCAGGCGAGGGTGGCGTAGATTTCGCGAGTGGAGAATTCACTCTCGGAACAAGCGGACGGTCAAGCACATTGACGGTGAATTTCCCGGAAGGAGGGCTGAAACTTGAGGCTGCAAAGACCGAAGTTAAAGTGGCCGTGCTTCCGTTCACAACTCCTAAGGGAGGCTTCAAGGCAAAGTTCAGTGACGTGAACGGCAAGTCCTTCGAGACCGTATTCCTTGCTCAGGAAAACGACGAGGGCAAGGCGATCGGAGCCGGGACTGTGGCAGATGTGGCCATTTCTGCCTCCGGGGACGGAGTGGAACCTGTGAATTTCCCTGTGCTCTTCCCTGTAAGCAAGGTAGATGGTGTACAGAGATTCACCAAGACTAACCAGCCGCGTTGGATTTCAGAGGGTTATTGGTCATGTATGGCCCAGCCGCAGGCATACGCCGAGTGGCATCAGGTGAGCGTTCCGGAACATCCTTCCGGTATTAAGCAGTGGCGCGAAACAGTCAACACCGGCAACATATCTACAGGTGGTGTCAAGGGAATATGGACTGGCGACTATTACGAATTCACTATCCCGGTGAAAAAGTTCGCTGCCGGGACAAAAGTGGAGTTCAAAGCTCCGTTCTACGGACGTCAACAACCTGTATTCTGGTACATTAAGTATCTTGACGGCGAGCAGTGGAAGACTAGCAACCTGCACAATGAGGTTTGCTATGATGGCAAGACGGCTATGGAGTGTACTTTCTCTCTCAATTGTGGACCTAAGGTCATAACAGAAGTGATGACTCTTGAAAATGAAATAAAGAGCGGTTATCTCAAGATTCGCATCGAGTGTGCGGACGGCTCTATTCAGGCCGATGTCGCGGCGGCTGTCACACGGGACTTCCCTTGGGTTGACGGCGGCAAGTATCAGGCGCCTTGCTATTTTTGGGACAAGGGCAACGGAAAAAGCGCGGACACTGGGGCAACTCCGGAAGTCACAGCAGTGTCGTTCTCCATCGTTGATTGAGACTTGGATTCATAAAATACAGACATATATAATCGAATAATACAGAAATATGAAGAGAAAGATTTTACTTACGATGACATTGTTCGCGCTCGCGGCTACACTTGGCTTCGCAAAGAAGCCGGCGGAGCGTTGGAGCGAGGAAAAGGCCAACGCATGGATGGCGGAGCAGGGTTGGATTGTAGGATGCGACTATGTGTGCGCAACGGCAATCAACCAGATTGAAATGTGGCAGGCGGAGACATTCGACCCGGCAACGATGGACAAGGAGATGGGCTGGGCAGAGGGACTCGGGTTCAACACCGTCCGCGTGTTCCTTTCCGACCTTGTCTATACGGCCGACCCTAAAGGCTTCAAGGCACGCTTCGAGGAGTTCCTTGGCATTATAGAGAAACACCATATACGTGCAATCGTCACTTTCTGGACCAACGGCGGAAAGTGCAAGAATCCGAAGCTTGGAAAACAGCCTGAGAGCGTCCAGGGCGTTCACAATTCTCAATGGTGCATGGTTCCTGGGACGGAGGTTGTCAATGACCCGACCAAGTGGCACGAGCTTGAGGTGATGGTCAAGGACATAATCAAGACCTATAAGAATGACGACCGCATCCTTTTCTGGTGCCTCTACAACGAGCCTCAGAACACTCAAAGGGGCGTGAAGAAGACCCTTCCGCTGATGAAGGAAACCTTCCGTTGGGCACGGGAAATCAATCCGTCGCAGCCTCTCACAGCTCCGATTTGGGAGATTCCGAGCTCGCTTACCCCTCAGATGCCGACCGTGACATGGGTGTGGGAAAACAGCGACATCATCTCCTTCCACTGCTACAAGGAACCGGACTATCTCGAGAAGTTCATCAAACTCCTGCTCCCGTACAATCGTCCTCTCGTCTGCACGGAGTATATGGGAAGACCGAAATCCACTTTCAAGGAGTGCATGCCTATACTGAAAAAATACAATGTGGGTGCAATAAATTTTGGACTTACGGCAGGAAAATGTAACTTTCACCTCCAATGGACGAGCAAGGCCGGAGATCCGGAGCCAAAGGTCTGGTTCCACGATATATTCAGGCTTGACGGAACTCCTTACAGTCAGGAGGAAGTGGATTTCATCCGGGAGATGACCGGAGTTTCCAAAAAATAAGGACCTCAAGTTTCGACCTGTCATTCAGAGCGGAGTCGGGGAGTCTGATGAGTGAACACGAAAACTGAACAAGATTGTTGAAGTTTGATTTTAAAAATATGTTGAGGCTATGGTCAGTGGGAATTCTGTTCCTGCTGACCATGTCTGCATCCGTGCTACATGCCTCTCCGGCGAGTCCGGAACGTTGGTATTTCACCCATTTTACCACCGACGACGGGCTGGCCTTCAACAGTGTCACTTCCATCACGCAGGATTCCAACGGCTTCGTCTGGTTTGCCACCGAGGACGGCTTGAGCCGATATGACGGTCGCGACTTCAAGAATTTCACCAAGGACGATCTTGGCATAGACACCGATTTCATAACGGCACTCTGTGCCGATGGCGGTGGCAACCTGTGGGTGGGGTCTGACAATGGCGCAAGTCGCTACGATTTTGTCAGCGACAGCTTTGTCCCGCTGGACGCCGTCAGTGACAAGGGAACGGAAGTGCGCGGGAAAGTGACTCACATTTGCATTGACGACGGAGGACTTGTGTGGATGTCCGTAAACGGGCTTGGTCTCTTTTCCTACGACCCTGTAACTGACCGGCTTCGTAACTTTTTCTGCGAGAACGGACGCACGACTCTCCCGTTCAACATCCGCACTTTCGTCATTGACGGGAACGGTGATTTCTGGCTCTCTCTCTACTTTGCCGACATCTGGTACTCAGACAGTTCCCTTCAGAAAGCAGAGCGGGTGAAAATCGTCGGATGGAAGGAAAACGACGACATTGTGTCTATGGACAGAAATGGTCAGGGACGCATCATCCTTTCTTCTTGGAAGAACGGTCTGGGCGAGTTTGACTGCAAGAAACGCTCATTCAGGTCTTACCTGAACTACGGTCCGGGGCAGCGTCCCAAGGGAATGTATTACGACCGCAACAACAGGCGTATCTGGTCCGCCACCACCAGGGGACTCTGTCTGTATGACTTGGCCACAGGTGAGACGGCACGGCTCTCGTCGAATGTTCAGGACGGCTTCTCGCTTTCCGGAGACAATATAACAGCGGTTTTTACGGATGCAACCGGAGGGCTTTGGGCGTCATCGCTCTCTTCTGGTGTGAACTATGCCAGCGAGTACCACAAGAACTTCCGAAAATATTATATGGCTGACGGCGAAAACCTTGCCGGCTGCTTCATAATGGATATTGCGCAGGATTCGTCGGGACGGATTTGGGTGGCCTCCGAGAAACGGGGTCTGCTCTACCTTGACACTGCGGACGACGCTTTGCATTTCTTCCGCTCCCACCTTCCAACCAACATCCGCTCGCTGTGCAGCGACGGGGACGACTTGTGGATAGGTGCGTGGGGAGGCATCTGGAAACTCAATACGCGGAACGGGCGGGTGAACCACTACCTTGAAATGCGTGACAACGCCCACCGTCTCTACAAGACTTCCTCCGGCGACGTTCTGCTCGGCTTCCCGCTCGGACTTATGAGATACGACCGCGATGGGGACAGCTTTGTCCGGATTCCGGAATTTGACGGGATGTACGTCACCGGAATTACAGAGACTTTCAGCGGGCAGTTGTGGGTCTCGACTTATGCGGACGGAATCTTTCGCTATGATTTCGCAGGCACCGGGGAACTTGTTCACTACGGCTATGGCGAACAGGGAAGTCGCCACATCCCTGTCGACAAGTTCATGTGCATCTACGAGGATTCCAAGGGCGGAATCTGGGCCGGAAGCTATGGCGAGGGGTTTCTTCGCTACGACAGACAGTGCGACTCCTTCCGAGGCTACGATTCCGCCGGTGTGCTTCCGAGCAGAATAGCCTACTCGATGGTAGAGGGACAAGATGGCAGGATGTGGGTCGCGACGAGCAGGGGGATTGTATCCTTCACATATCCTTCGACTGATTTCCGTTTCTGGACCACCGCAGACGGGCTGCTTGACAATATGGTGGAAGGGCATACATCGTTGGTCACAGCCGACGGGACATTCTATTTTTCCTCGAACAACGGACTCGTATGCTTCAATCCTGACGAGTTCTTCTCTGTGAACCGTGTTCCTCCGATTGTGTTGACGGACTTCACCATCAATGAAAGTGTGGTACGCCCCGGTGCAGACTCTCCGCTTTCCGAGAATATTGACCTGATGCGGGAGATTGTTCTTCAGTACAACCAGAATTCCTTCGGAGCATCTGTCTCGCTTCTCGGGATGGCATCTCCGGCAAGTTCGGAGTGTCTTTATATGCTTGAGGGATACGATGGTGGCTGGCGTCAGTTGGGGCCGGCAGGATATTTCCGCTACACCAGTGTCCCCGCCGGCACATATACACTGCGTGTAAAGGGCGTTGACGGGAATGGAGTCTGGAACGAAACGCATCCTCCGCTGAAGATAGTGGTGAAGGAAGTTTTCTACAGGACGACGGAGGCATATATAGCCTATGGCCTGTTCTTTCTCATCCTGCTCGTTGTCATAATCCGTCTTTCGTACAGGATGGCGGTAACGCGCGAGAGAAAGTCAAGGGAAAAGGAACGCATCGCAAGGGAACAGGAGCTTTTCCAAGAGAAGATAACTTTCTTCTACAACATAATCCACGAAATAAAGACCCCTTTGACCCTCATCCGTACGCCGCTTCAGAACATAATGACTGCCGGCGACCTCAGCGATGAGTTGCGTGACGACCTCACCGTCATCGGGAACAACACCGATTATCTCGACCGTCTCGTGAAGGAACTGCTTGATTTCGTGCGTGTTGAGGAGAATGGATGGGTGCTGGAATACAGAAAGGTCGATGTGGTGGAGAAACTGGACTTCCTCAAGTTCAACTTTCAGGAGACCATGCGGGCGAAGAACATCGCGATAAGTTTCGACCACACTGAACCCCACGAGGAAATATGGGTGGATGAGGCTGCCCTGCTCAAAATGCTTAACAATCTGCTCCACAATGCTGTGAAGTATGCGGAAACCTACATCCGGATTTCGCTCACGGCGGATTCCGACGGCATAACTGTGTCTTTCCGCAACGACGGCCCGACAATCCCTCCTGAGAGACGCGAAGAAATCTTCAAGCCTTTCGTGCAGTACAGCGATGAACGTCATCCGTATTCACAGAGCTTCGGCATCGGTCTTCCGCTTGCCCGTAACCTCGCGCAGATGCACGGCGGTTCGCTGACCCTCGGAGACGAGCCCGGTTGCACTGATTTTATTCTCAGGCTGCCGCGCAACGCCGACAAGGCCGGAGCCCCGGAGGATGCCGGGTCCCAACCGTTGTCTTCTGTTGAAACCACCGACACAGGACGGCTCACGCTATTGGTAGTGGAGGATAACGATGACCTTCTGGCCTATCTTTCCCGCAAACTGTCCGCGACCTACCGCGTCATCACGTCACCTTCGGCCGAGCAGGCGGTGATTCTGTTGGAACAGAACGACATCGACATAGTCCTCACGGACATAGCCCTCGGAGGAATGAGTGGAATCGAGCTTTGTCGCAAGATTACCTCGAACTTTGCCACTTCTCACATTCCTGTTGTCATACTCTCGGCAATTTCATCTACCAAGACGAAAATTGCCTGCATGGAGAGCGGTGCGAGCCTCTACATCGAGAAGCCTTTCAGTCTCGACTATCTGCTCGGTTCCCTTGAGGTGATTGCCCGGAAGAGGGAGGCTCTCAAGACCGCACACCTGTCGGGACAGAAGGTGCACCAGCAGGATTTCGACATCACCACCGGCGACGAAGAATTTCTTGCGAAGATTGACAGTCTCATCATGGAAAATCTTTCCGACACCGAGTTCGGCAACGACGAGCTTGCCGAGAGACTGTGCCTGAGCAAATCTACCCTCATCCGTAAGACTAAGGGACTTCTCGGGACGACACCGAACGACTACATCCGCACGAAGCGTCTCAACATCGCGGCGGCTATGCTTTCCAAGGGCAGCTGCCGGATAAACGAGGTCTGCTACGCCGTAGGTTTCAACACTCCGTCCTATTTCACCAAGTGCTTCAAGCGTCAGTTCGGAATGCAGCCTGCCGAATACATGAAAGAGCATTCTCGGAATGGTCAAACCACTTCTGAGTTGTAGAGAATGCGTCTATTGTTCTATCCGATTTGCTCCGAAATCGTGAATTTTGCATCTGTTCCCGGGTGTATTTTCGGGAACGGGTTATAGACAAACACTAACCAAAGGAAATTATGATAGCATTAAAACGCAGTCTGGTCATTGTCGTTTCCCTGCTTCTCGGCTCTGCCGCCATTGCGCAGACCCATCTGATAAAGGGACGCGTGACCGATGAATCTCAAGAACCGCTTGCGGGAGCTTCCGTGAGCGTGCTCAATTCCACAAGGGGAGAAATCACCGACGTTGACGGAAATTATGAAATCCGTGCGGCGGAAGGGGAGACCCTCGTTTTCAGTTTTCTCGGCTTTGAGACGAAGAACGTTACTGTTGACAATCGCGCCGTAATCAATGTCACGCTCGCGCAGGAGACCAATGCCCTGAACGAACTCGTTGTTGTCGGCTACGGCGTGCAGAAAAAAGTCAATGTGACCGGTGCCGTGGCTTCAGTAGATTATGCCAACGAGGTCAAGTCACGTCCGGTGACTTCGACCGCGCAGGTACTTCAGGGCGTGAGCCCGGGCGTGCAGGTCAATCAGGCTTCCGGTCAGCCTGGCTCAGAAGATGTGACCATCCGCGTCAGAGGAATCGGAACTCTCAATGCGGCAAGCCCGCTCATCATCGTTGATGGTTTCGAGGGTACGATTGCCAACGTGAATCCGGACGACATCCTAAGCGTCTCCATACTCAAGGACGCCGCCTCCTGCGCAATTTACGGAAACAGGGGAGCGAACGGAGTCGTGCTCGTGACCACCAAGACCGGTGGCGAGGGCGAAAAGGGCAAGTTCAGTATCTCCTACAACGGAATGCTTGCATTGAATGAGCCTGCGAGCAAGTTCGAGGTCATCTCCAACTATGCCGACTACATGTCGATAATCAACGAGTCCGCTGACAATATCGGGGCTACGGCTCCGTTCTCGCAGGCGATGATTGACTTGTGGAGGGAGAAGGAAAAGGATCCGAACGGAATTTCAGACTCCGGCTATCCGAACTATGTCGCCTACCCTAACACCGACTGGATGGACGCCATATATAAGAAAGGAATATATCATAAGCACAATATTTCCGCAAACGGGTCCTCCGGAGGCACGAAGTATCTTATATCGATGTCATATATCGACAACCCCGGAGTCATTGACAACACCGGATCAAGGAAATTCCAACTTCGCACGAACGTTTCGTCACAGGTTACGAAATGGCTCGAAATAGGCACGAAAATCTGGGGATATGAGTCGAATACAGAAGTCAGCGACACTTACTTCGGGCTCATGTCACGCGCCGTTCCGGGAATATATCCCTACTATGACGGCAAATACGGATGGATGGAGAACCCGGAGCAGTCAAGCGACTCCCGCAACAACCTCTATTTCTTCAACCGTATGGGTGGAGGCACCAAGACCCACTATGTGAACGCCATCGCCTTCGCGAATGTGAAGCTTCCGCTGGACATCCGCTACAACGCATCGTTCAACTACTCCCGCACAGGTTCGGAGTCGCGTACTAACCGCAAGATTCTCAACGCATTCTCGTTTCGGGAGGGCAAGGATGCCTACATCTACGACAACCTCGACAACCTCGCCCTCACGCGCAAATACCGTCAAGCCTACCGCTGGACCTTCCAGAACAACCTTTCGTGGGCGAGGACCATCGCCAAGAAGCACGACATTTCCGCGATGGTCGGCTTCGAGGCTATGTATTCAAACGAAATCAACGAGGGACTCACGAAGAAACGTCTTGACAACGACCAGCTTACGGAGTTGAACAATGCCCTTGACGTGGACCCGAAAGATGTGACAGGTGCGCAGACCGACTTCGCCTCTGCCTCGGTTTTCGGTCGAGTGACCTATGCCTACGACAGCCGCTACCTCTTTGAGGCCAACCTCCGTTACGACGGTTCGTCGCGTTTCGCCCGCCAGTCGCGTTGGGGTCTCTTTCCTTCGATTTCTGCCGGATGGCGCATCAGCGAGGAGCAGTTCATGAAGAACTCAGGCATCGACAACCTCAAGCTGCGCGCGTCGTGGGGAAAGCTCGGAAACAACTCCATAGGAAATTATGACTGGCAGTCAACCTATGCGACCGGCTACCAGTACTCCTATGGCAACAAGCTCACCTCCGGTATGGTCTCAACCCTCTCCAACGAGGCACTGACATGGGAGACAACCACTTCGACCGACGTCGGACTTGAACTCGGCGTGTTCAACAACCGTCTCACCTTCGAGACTGATTTCTATAATAAGGTTACCGACGGTATCCTCTACAAGGCTCCTGTTTATGCGACGATAGGCAACAAGGGAGCCCCATATCAGAACCTCTGTGGGGTGACCAACCGTGGAGTGGAACTTTCGCTCGGCTGGAAAGACGATGTGAAGGGATTCCACTATGGTGTTCGCGGAAACTTCACCTACAACCACAACGTTGTCTCGAAGTACAAGGGAGCCCTTGAGGCCGGTTGGGTGACCGATGAAAACGGTCACAGGAGCTATGTCAGCAACATAGGCGATGTTACCACAGTGGTTGACGGTGCGCGCCGCGTGATGGAAGGCAAGCTTATCAATGAGCACTATCTTCTGAATCTCTACTCCGGCGACGGCAGTCATTTCTTTGCGGACGGTTCCGTGAACCCGAACGGAGGTCCGAAGGACGGAATGATAAGGACTCCTGAGGATATGGCATGGCTTGAGGCTATGGCCAATGCCGGCAATACCTTCCTCCCGAACAAGACAATAGACAAAAAGGGAATCTGGTATGGAGACTATATCTATGCCGATGTCAATGGTGACGGAGTCTATGGAGACGCTAACGACTACATGTTCCAAGGTACATCCCAAACCCCTAAATTCTACTATGGACTCCAGTTTGAACTGGGATGGAAGGGAATCGACTTCTCTATGCTTTGGAATGGTGCGGGCGGTTCTGCGGCGTACTGGAGATATGTAGGATTCAACGCATATTCCACGAACTCCAAGTTCACGCTTCCGAAGAAGATTGCATACGACCATTATTTCTACGACCCGATGAATCCGGAAGACCCCCGCACCAACATAACGTCGAAGCACGGGCGTCTTACGATGAATTACGGCTCCGAGCAGAACGGCGCGAACGCATATTCCACCCTCTTCCTCTACAAGACGGACTATCTTCGTCTGAAGAACGTCACTCTCGGATATACCTTCCCTGAGAAATGGATGCGTAAGGCGCACATCTCCAACCTTCGCGTGTTCTTCAGCGGCGAGAACCTCCTCACGTTCACGGAATGGCCTGGAATGGACCCGGAGATTACCGACAAGCAGAACTATTACGCGCTTCTGAGACAGTATTCGTTCGGCTTGAGCATCAAATTCTAAAACGACAAGACAATGAAGAATATATATAAATCTGCGATAATCCTGTCCGTTTCGCTTGCCGCAGTCGGCTGCAACGGATTCCTTGACAGGTTCCCTTACGACGAGGTCAGTTCGAAAGCAGTCTATTCCTCGGCCACTCTTGCGGAGAATGCGGTGGTGGGAGCCTACAGCAACCTTCTCGCCGGCTACATTTCCTCCGACGGCCTGAATTGGGACGCTCTTTCCTCTTGCATAGACCCTGCAGAAGAGTCCTATTCCCTCCGCTATCCTTTCCTTACGGGAAAGATTCAGTCGAACGGCTCCATGTTCAACGACCAGTGGAAGCGTTTCTATGAAGGCATCAACCGTGCGAACGACGTCATCAACAACATCGGCGGGACCGAGGCGCTGTCGCAGGAAATACGCGATCGTCGAATCGCTGAGTGCAAGTTCCTCCGCGCGTTCTACTACTATCGTCTGAACTGTCTGTGGCGTGGAGTTCCGGTTTATCTGGAAAATCTCGCACCTACTGAGTACACTAAAGGACGAAGCAGCGAGGATGAGGTTTGGCAGACGATTCTCGACGACCTCAACGCGGTGATTGCCTGCGAGAACATTCCGGACAAGTACAAGGCGGCCGACAGCAACTACGGACGCATCACCAAGGGCGCAGCCTACGCTCTGCGCGGCAAGGTCTATATGTGGAAGAAGATGTGGGCCGAGGCTGAGGCAGACTTCCTGAAGGTCGGCGAGTGTGGCTACGGGCTCTTCACAGCCGGTTCGTATGCGGACCTTTTCCTTGAGAAAAATGAAAAGTGTGATGAAATGGTCTTTTCCGTCACGATGGAGGAGGTGAGTGGCCACGGAAATGCCTACAGCCGCAGCTACGGCAACTGGATGACCTGCGGAAACGGCAACAACAACTTCTATATGAACGCCGATTTCGTCGAGTCCTATCAGTGGGCGAACGGAAAGCCGTTCTCGTATGACGATGTAATCCCTGGCTATTCTTCCATGTCTCCGAAGGCGCGCAGCGTCTATTTCCTCCGCAACAACATCACCGAATCCGAGACGCTGACGATGAGGACTTATGGGGCGGATATGTTGAAATATGACGCATCCGGCAACGAGGCGCGGATTCTGACGGCGTTCACTGGGCGCGATCCACGTCTTGCTGCGACCGTCATCACTCCATACTCCAACTATCTCGGCGGATTCGCGTCCGGGGCTGCGCAGAACTACCAGATTCGCTGGCCATATCGTGGCGAGAACGCTCCGTCGTTCGACCTTCGTACGAGGGCTACAGGAGATATGCTATACTGCATCCGTAAGTTCGTGGCCGTCGGGAAGGAATATGCCTACCCGCTCTACAACCCTGTCGATGTGCCTGTGATAAGGTATGCGGACATTCTTCTCTGCCTTGCGGAAGCTGTGAACGCTCAGGGCCGCACACCTGAGGCTGCAGGATATGTTAATCAGGTCCGCTCCCGTGCGGGCGTGGCTCTTCTGAACTCAGGTCCTGAATGGCTGAGGGTTTCTGGCGCCGAAGATATGCTGAAGAGGATTCAGGACGAGAAGCATTGGGAACTTGCCTGCGAAGAGCAGCTCTATCTTGAGGAACTTCGCTGGGGCATCTGGAAGGAGCGCAAGTTCGGAAACGGCGGCGGTCTGAAGCAGTGCTGGGGCGAGACGGTTTATTCCTACACCTACGGTGGCGACGCCTTCCTCAAATGGGCGGTGCCTTCGGCCGAGAAGGAGAAGAATCCTGCTCTATCACAGAACGACGGCTGGTACTAGAAAATAAATTAAAATAATATATAATGAAGAAAATATTTTGTGTTGCGGCTTTCGGTTTCGTGCTGACGGCCAATGTGAGTGCGCAGGATGCGGCTGTGGGGTCTTCGGACTCCGCGGCGGCATCCGCGGTTAATGAAGTTTCCTCCCCAGTCAAAGCCTGGGAGGGCAAGATAACGATGCCGACCTACGTGCTGGATCCGGCGGAGCAGTCTCCTATCTTCGAGCGTGACTGGTCTTACCAGAGGGCGAAGCGAAGCGTCTATCCATATCC
>SAMEA104315422__coassemble_71_pt1 | contig 131101 bp, 93 predicted proteins | sample SAMEA104315422__metabat2_high_PE_007 | metagenome-assembled genome bin SAMEA104315422 (sample SAMEA104315422) | gut metagenome | biome: Monkey gut; feature: monkey-associated habitat; material: faeces | place: China | collected 2013 | reverse complement strand
CTATTTTGCTCTTTGCCATTATCTTTTTCTGTTGTTTTGGTTATGGATGCTTTCCGATAGGCAAAGATATGTTTTTATTGCTGAACAACAATAGGTCAGGTGATAGTTCCGGGCAGCACCATTTGCTCGCTCAGCAACGGCGTTCTCAAGAGGGTCACCACTTTGGGTCATACTGATGCTAATGCCGTGTTTCTTCAGCTCAGATACATAAGCGTCACTACAATATTGACAGCCTCTGTCTGAATGGTGGATGAGCCGTCTTGACAAATCCTCATTTATCGTCGCAAGAGCCATCCGGTGTCGAAAGCCTTCGACCGAAGCTTCTCCAACTCCAATGCCTTCTCCAAACCATCTGTCACTGGAAACATTCCTGGTTTTCAAGGTGCAGAATCTTAAAAATCCGAAATTTCCACGATGTGGTTGAGGATGGCATAGACCGTGAGGCCGGCGATGGAATTGATGCCGGTCTTGCGGGCTATGTTTTTGCGGTGGGTGACAACGGTGTTGATGGAGATGAACAGATCATCGGCTATTTCTTTGTTGGTCTTGCCGTGGGCCACGGCTGCGAGGATTTCCTTCTCGCGTTGGGAAAGCACTTCAGAGTCGTCTGAGAGCTCATCTTCGGAATCATCGCCATTGAGCAGGCTGAGAACGAGGGGGTTGAAGAGCTTTTCTTCCACGCGCATGTGGTTGCGCATGTCGGTCTCCATCGCGAGAAGATGGTTCAGCATATTGTAGCGTGAGAAGTTCTCTCCGTTGTCCGGGAGGTATTTTATGACTATGCTCTTGAGGTCATCAAGCTTTTCGAGGAACTGGGCATGAGACTCTTCGTTCTCTGCCTCAAAATTTCCGTTGCCGATGCTTCTGAAAACCTTCTCCTCATGCTCGAAATGGGAGTTGAGTTTCTCCACAAGTTCATCGAAAAACTTGTTCAGTGCATCTGCGAAAGTCGTTCCGACCTCTCCGAGCATCGTGTGGATCAGTCCGTGAAGATGAGGGACGGACACCTTCGAATAGTACTTGTGAGCGGAACGGATGTAATCCGCGAGAAGGGCGACATCGCTGCGGTCCAGAGACTCAAGGTTCGGGGCATACTCCGGATCTGCGAAAACATTAGATATTTCCACAAATAAATCAGCAGGGAAAGACTGTGTACGGCACACGTCGGCTACTGTCGACTCACCGAATCCGAGTCTGAAATGAAGTCTCTCAAGCACTGAGAGCATTCTGTTGTCCGACAGGAGATCGGCCATTTTCATATTCGTGGAGTAAGGTAATCTGTTCGTCATCATCAGGTTGCATTTGAACTGGCAAATATAATCATTTTCCGTATTCTGTGACGCGGTCATTTCGCGGCATGCCCGGAAAGGTCACTTACCCCGCATAACTATGCATTCCGCCGAGCAGGAAATTCACGCCGAAATAGGTGAACAGCACGGAGACGAATGCGAGGAGCAGGAATATATGGAATATTACCGGCTTTCGCAGGAAAGAGATGTCGCTGCGATGGACGGCAACAGCGTAGATGAGCAGGGTTATGAGCGCCCATGTCTCCTTCGGGTCCCAATTCCAGTAGCAGCCCCAGGAGACGTTAGCCCAGAATGAACCCGAGATGATGCCTGCGGCGAGAAAGAAGACTCCGAAATAGAGCAGGAGCATCGAGATGTCGGCAAGGCGGGCGGAGACGGAAGAAGTTGGAGGCCGCATCACCATCGGTGCAGAGGCAGGAACTTGGACAACAGTCTGCTCCGAAGAAATGTGCCTGCGCTCGATTGCTCCGACACAGAGTCCGGCAGCGCTGTTGACCATAATGACAGCAAGGACTGCATAGGAAAGCATCATCAACGAAACGTGTACGCTAAGCAGCGGGGACTGGAGAACGGGAACGAGCAGGGTCACGGCAGGATTGGCCTGCCCCATAGCGGCCACGAGCAGGGCGAGAGCAGAAATTATGAGAGCAAACGGCTGCATCAGGGAGAAACGTCCGCCGAAGACAAGCCCCGCAAGCAGCACGGTCCATGCAATCGCCATCATCGTCTCGGCACCATTGGACAGGGGAACGTGTCCACCCACAATCCACACGAGCGCGAGCATGATAGTCAGGAACGTAAACAGCACGGCTTCGAGCACAACCGCTGCAAGACGAATGCGTATGCCGGCTTCACGACGTCGTGCAAGGCAGGTGACGAACCAGCCGAGAAGCACAAACCCGGCAAGGAGATATATGCCCGCCACCGGAAAGAGCGGAGGAAAACTGTTGTAGAGCCTTTCTGCGCCAAGTCTGAATGCTGAAGGCAACGAGCCATCGGCCTGCTTTTCCTGAAATTTCTTCAATTTCCCAAGAGCAGAGGACACCCCCTCATCATCGCCGGCTATGACAAGTTCTCCGATGTAGTTCATTGACTTGCGTATGAAAAGCCACTCGTCGTCCGGGATGTCGTCCGGCAGCCTGTCGTTCTGGGCATACCAACTCACACGCCCGAGCGAATCCGCAATAGGATAGAGTTTCAGGAACTCTCCGGAAAACAGTGAATTCACGGTCTGCCGCCTGTCCTGTTCGTCATTTGCGCCACGACGGTGTTTCTGCGGCACAGTGCGCCAAGAAGTCCCGTAGAACATCCAGCCCGTCAGCACTTGCTCGTCAGTGAGTCCATAAACATCTGAGTTTCCGTAGAGTTTCACTCGAAAATCCTTTGCCACAGTCTGGAGAGGACATACGCGGCCGTGATAGAACACATAAAGTTCACCGAACTGCCCGGCAGTCTCCTTCGGGAGCGTTTTCGGTGCCCTGTTTTCAGCTGCGGAAATTTCCGAAGTTCCGGCAAAAAACAGGATAATCGCTGCAACTGTAGTGGTCACCTTATGCACGAGAGCACGCAATTTCTTGTCAGTAAAGAAGAAAATGAGAAATGCAAGAAGAAAGACAGCATATCCGGCATAGACCAGACCGATTCCGACCGGGTCGTGCGCAACTGTGAAAGTCGAGCCGAGTTCGTCGCTGTCGTAGGTCGTTTGATAGAAACGGTAACCATCGTACGAAAGTATGCGATTCATACTCACTTGAGCTGATTTTACGCATTCGCCGTCAATGAGCACGGACACAGAAGACCTATAGTCCGAAGGGGTGTCAGTCCCCGGATAATACTCCACCGCAAAATCGTCAAGCCTTAGAGCGAACGGTAGCGGAAGCCCGCCTTTTTTATTTTCGAAATATGATGTCGCGACATCCCCTATACGAACGTGAATCACCCCCTTCCTCGCGGAAAGGGATGTCACAATAGCTCCGGAAACAATCAGCAGCAAGGCAATATGCATCACCAACGCTGCCGGCCTGTCAACCAATTTCTTCAGCATTTTTCAATAATTTTCGTCTTCCTCCCCTCCAAAAACAGCTTTTGAGGCAGGAGGGGCTAAACTATATAGACTCTATAAACTTCACAATAGCATCACGATCCTCTTTTGACAACTCGCGGAACGCCTCCACAGACTTGCGTGCATCGCTCTGAGGGTCACCGTGCCACATTATGGCCTCAATGACGGTGTTTGCGCGGCAGTCGTGAAGTCTGTCCACGCCTCCATTGACGAGGGTGCTGAGTCCGCGCCCCCAAAGAGGAGTGGTGCGGCACCAGCCGGTGCGAATATCGTTCTTCATGTGAAGACGGTGCTGAACCATGTCGGTGTATGGCCAGATTGTCTGGTGCGGGTAGCGCGGAAGACGGCTGTCCCCGTCCTTGAAGAATCCTGTCGGGTCTGTGAAGTTGTCCTCGCCTGTCGTCCAGCTCGGACGGTGACAGTAGGCACAGCCGATTTGGGTGAAGAGCGTCTTTCCTCTCTGAACATCCTCATCATCGAGGTCGCGTGCGGCCGGGACGGCAAGCCCGCGATGCCAAACCATAAAGTCAGCATAGTCGCTGTCAGACATTTCAGGTTCAATGTTCTTGCCCATAAGGTAGTCATAGATGTCCTGTTCCACACCGGCAGAGGTCTTTCTCTCCGGAAAATAGTCATAGAACTTTGCCTGCACCTCCTTGTCCTGTGACGCAACTTTTGTATAAGTTGCAGCCATGTAGTGAGATGGCTTGGTGCTGCGGGTCACATTTGTGATGTTCCAGATTGCATTTGCACCGGCAGCATCCTGAAGCGGGCCGCGTGAAAGGGCGTAGGTAAAACGAAGAGGGTGCGTGGTTTTGCCATAGAGTTTCACCCATTCGCCGTTGGCGAAAACAGATGGATTAAGTTTCACTCCGGCCTTTTCCTCTGCCGCATACTGAGCTTTGAGGTCATCATCGTCAATGGCATCGAGGAGTCCGGTTCCGTAGATGCCGATTGTGGATTCGAGGCGAACGCGGACATCGCTGTGGTCAACAGTCGTGGTCTCACCGTTCTTCGTCACCTCAAGCGGGACATAGTAGGCATCCTCAGGAATGGTAACTTCCGGATATATGAGCGTATATGTTTCTCCGTCCGGGAATCTGTTGCCCCATTCGTCAGTATACTCCGGCCATTCAATCACAATCTTGCTCTCGTCAATCGGAGCCTTGAAAGGCTCTACGGCAAGGGTCTGCGGCATACCGGTCAGCGAACTGAGGTAAGTATCTGTCTCGTCGGTGATTACGAGAAGGTAACCATTACCCACTTTGTCGGCACGATATTCCGTCTGACGGCGTCCGTGACCATAGTTAGGATGACAGTAGAGACATCCGCGACGGACCATCAGAGGACCGAGTCCCTTGAACGCTCCCGTCTTGTTCTGGTTGTAGTCTCTTTCGAAGAACTGTTCTCCGTTCTTGAATGCCTGCACCATGTCCGCATTCTCGACTGCAGGAGTAGGCTGCTCGTATGCCGATGCGCTTGAATTAAAGGCTGTCCCGAGCCGTCCTCCGGCATACCACTCGTCACTCAGTTCTTTCTTTCCGGGCTTGGGAGACGGGGTCTCGTTCTTGTCGCAAGCTACAACTGCAAGTGCAAGTGCCGCAATATACAACAATATCTTTTTCATAATTTTCAATTTTATAATTTGATGGAATGCGAGGAGCATGACGCAGCAACCCGTTTTTAGTCGACTACTGCTCAATGAGCACCTTGCGGGCAGCCTCAAGCGCATCATTAAGGTCGTTGCAGGCATCGATGGCAGCCTTCACTTTCGCATCCCTGTAGTTCTTCACAAACGGACGGGGCATCGCATCTATAGCCTTGAGACAGTCCTCTATGGCTGCAACCAGCTTGGCATCAGTATCCTTGTCGACGCTTGCGATATAAGCACTTACGGAATGAGGCTCCGCCACGGTCGCCCCGAGTTTCCCGAAATAGGCGTTGCGAACGCTGATGATGTTGTCGTAGAAGTCTGTTATTGAGTTCCAAGAATGAGGAGACTCGATGTAGTTCTCGTCTTCTCCGGTATATGGCTTTCCGATTTTAGATTTTCCAACCTCATCCACAATATCCTTACAACCTTCTATAATCTGCTCGCTTCCGGCCGTGACTGATGTCCAGAGACTTCCTGTCTGACCACTGAGCTTCATCTGTCTGCCGAACTCGCCGAACCGTTCCTCCCCGGCATCCTCGAGAATAGCCCGTTTCTCTTCCGTCACATTGTCGAGACCTGCCCAGGCAGCCTCCAAGTGGCATGCGCTCACCGTAAGGTCTGCTGCGACCGCAATGGCATACTTGACCTCCTTTTCAGAAATGTCCGAAGCGGCACGTTCATTCCCATCACGAAAGATTATATATTCAAGTCCATGAAATCCGAGAAGACCGCCATTGAAATTCGGGACATAATTCTCAATATTGTCCATCATCGTGTCATTGCTCAGGACTCCGGCAAGTGCTACCTTGTCGAGAGGCCACGTATCGATATGAGGGTCAATTCCATATTGTGAAGCGGCACCAAAAAGGAAAGCCTCGCTCAACTCCCAAAACTGACGTGCATCCTTCCACTGCTTGCAGGCCTCCTTCACAAGCGCGTCGGTCTTTGTCTCTCTGAGTTTTTCAAGGGTTGACTGAAGAGCAAGACATTCGTCTGCAAGAGCCTTATATGTAGGTACCACTGTTCCATCAACAAACTGTTCATTGGCCTTCTGAAGAGCCTCGTCTTTCACGGTATCGTTTCCAAGTCCTGATTTTTCGCAAGACACCATTGCGAAAACTGCTGCAAGCACCGCAGCCAATTTCATTAAAGCTTTCATTCTTAGATTATTTATCGTTATGTTTCTTATGAAATGTGTTCTCGAACCAGCCGGCGAACGCGATTCCGAATGTGACGGATGGTTCGTTGTTGAACGGTTTTTCGTAGAATCTGTGGGAATATTCCGCCTTCACTATGATTTCATCGATAGGATACCAATTGAATCCCACAGCAATACGATGCTTGCCTACCCAAGGATTGTCAGTTATGCCCGGGGCGACCTTGAACATTGCATCGTAGTATTCGTAATGCGCGAAGACATAACACTTGTCATCAACTTTACGCAGCGGATGAAGGAAATCATATCCTATTTCGAAACTTCCAACAATCGCGTCTGAGCCAACGGCATTTCGTGGCGAGGGCGATGCGGCGGACATATTGTTCTTGTTGAATGAGGTGATTTCGGCGGAATTGTTCAGGTGGGCATAGTCGAAGACACCTCTTGCAATGACCCCATAGCCCTTATAGTCAAAATCAACCGATCCGATGAATACTTCCCCCTTGAGACCTTCATATTTCTTATTCTTGGTGAGGGAATTGCTGAAACTGCCACCGACATAACCGCTGAGTCCGAGACGGAGCCCCTTCACCGAACGGTTGTCGATACGGAATGCTCCGGCGTAAGAATTAGCTATTTTGAACTCGTATGGCGAGCCGGCTCCTCCCTGGATGAAGTTTTCTGTGCTGAAACGGTCAGAGTCAAGGCCCGGGAGGAAAAGAAGTTCATATTTCCACGCCTTGTTCCTTCCGAACTCTCCCCAAAGTTCAAGACCGACCTCATGCCAAGTGCAGGGGAAAATCGTATTCTCACCCTCCTGACGGTAGCCGGTAAAGAATTCATTAGGAAGGTGGTGAGAGTTTGTGAGCCCCACAGGAACTATTATCATCCCTGCACGCACGTTGAACGCAGGGTGTATCACTTTTTGAATCCACGCCTGCTCAAGTGCGACTTCTCCTCCCCTCTCGATTTCACTTTCGTATTCACCTGTCTCGTCTGCCTCAAGTTCCACGGCGCTTCCCGTACCCCCATGCTCAAATTCGATTTCGGTTCCGAGACTCCAACCCTTACCGAAGTCGTAACCGAGACTGATGACAAAATGCGGAATATCAAACCGTCCATGGCTCTTGTCTTCGGCATATTTTTCAGGGGTGATGTACCGCTGCCACGCGTCACTGTAGAAATTTCTTGTGTACATTGCCTCTCCATAGCCACCTATCGTGAGTCGCTGCGCAGACACGGAAATTGCGGACAACAAAAGAGCGACCGCAAGAATAATTTTCTGTTTCATACTGATTTCCAACTTCTTATCACAAACACAATGTGTATCAAACCACGTCTTGTAAAAACGCTGCAAAATTACGACTCCGAAGGGCATGGGGGCAATCCCAACTTTTGGGTAATTCCCGAATTTCACGATAACAAGATTTTGGTATTTGACGGACGATATGCATTTTTCTTTGTCACAAAAGGATATTTCCACTATTTTTGCGGTCTCAAATGGATTTTCAGGAGGCATCAGAACAGGCATGAACTTTACAGGACTTATCATAGGCGTAGCCGCATTCCTTATGATAGGAATGTTCCATCCGATTGTCATCAAGGCGGAATATCACTTCGGTACGGGTTGCTGGTGGGCGTTTTTGCTCGTCGGTCTCGCTGCCACCGCAGCATCGCTTTTCACCGCCCACTATATATGGTCAACCCTCCTCGGCGTGTTCGCGTTCTCATGCTTCTGGAGCATACTCGAAGTTTTTGAACAGCAAAAGAGAGTCGAAAAGGGATGGTTTCCGGCCAACCCGAAACGAAAGACAAATACAATTTCTAAGACTCCGAAAAACTAAAACTCTGACGGAGTGACGCCGAACATTTCCTTGAAGCATTTTGTGAAATAGCCGGGCGTGGAGAATCCTACGGAATAGGCGACCTCGCTGACGGTGTAGCCTCCACGTTTAAGCATTGCGGTGGCCTTGCGGAGGCGGAATGTGCGCAGAAGATCGGTCGGGGCAATTCCATATACTTCCTGTGTCTTGCGGTAGAGATGCACCCGCGACATTCCGAGGGCTTCGCTCATTGACTCGACGGTAAAATCGGACTTATCGTAGGAACGCTCCATTATATCGAGCAGCCGGTCCTTGAAAAGATCATCGGCTCCAGGCTTTGTAAACTGTTCAATCCTCTGGTTTGCAAGAGCTTCAAGTTCAGCATTGCGCTTTCTCACCTTGGAGTTCGCAACAAAGGCGAGAACAATGACAACGAGCAGGGCGAGGACAATGACAACTAACAGCACAAAGAGGGTCAATGCGGAGCGGTAGCTGGTGTTGAGTTTGTCAAGTTCCTTTTTTTGTTGGTTAATATGCTCCTGATAGCCGAGCATTTGGTCCGACTGGGTCTTGAGAGTCTCAGCGTTCGTGGCATCCACGGTGAAGGAGTGAAGGGTGTTGTTCTTTTTCACGGGTTCGCCGGAGAGAATCTTCATGGCAGTCACAATGACGAACTCGCCTCCCGGAGGATAGAGAAAGGAAGCCTCAAGACGCCCGTCAATCACGGCATCAACGCCGACAATCGCGTCAACGCCGATGAACTTTATCCTCTTGGCGTCAGATGGGCTGCGCTCACTTATCCCCTCGTATGCCGCAAGAGCCATGTCGTCATTGTGCGCGAATACGAGGTCTATTCCGGAATAATCACTTATGTCAAGAACCTTGGATTTCGTGGCGGAGGGAAGCCAGTCCCCGACTATGCTGCGGACATGGTAGTCGTCCTTCAACACTTCCCTGAACCCCTTGTGTCGTTCCTGTGCCGGAGAGGAACCACGAAGGCCCTGAATTTCAAGAATCGAACTGCCTGGCGGAAAATGAGCACGGATGTAGTTGCCTACGCTTCTCCCGATAGAACAGTTGTCTGCCCCGATGTAGGCCGTGTATTCGTCGGAAAGAATCTTGCGGTCCCATATTATCGTAGGAATCCCCTTTCTGTAGGCCTCCACCGCTATTTGGGTTATGGGCTCGGACTCGTTCGGAGATATGATTAGGAGATTGACCCGCCTGTCAATAAATTCACGTATCTGACGAATCTGGGTTTCGGTGTCATTGTGGGCTTCACTGATTATGAGATTGATATTGGAATATTTCGACACCTCCGACTCCATCTGAATCATCATAATCTGACGCCATCTGTCATCCGCCGATTGCGAGAATCCTATAGTATATTTTGAAACGGTAACAGTGTGCTTCGCACCGAATGCGGAACACACTGAAACCATAATAAAAATTATCGGTAATAGAAACTTACTTAACCTCATTTGTCACGAATGTGATGTCATTATTGCCGACAGACACAATAGACGGCGAAAAGCGTGCCGTTTCCCCGTCGAGGAGAAGAATCTTCTCGCCAGACCACTCGCCTTCCGGAAGGCCTGCGTCCCTATAGACGAGACCGCCGGTCGTTGATGAGCGGTAGATTGCCATGTAGGTGTAGCGCGAAGCGTTATATACAACGCTCATGTCATCAACAGGACCATAGAACACAGGTGCGGCGGCTTCCTCGTCACCCTTCACCCATTCGGCTCCATCCCAATACTCGTATTCAGCATAAGTCGCAACATTCGCAGCGGCCACTCTCGCGACATAAGCCATAGCATTGCGGTCTCCGGCTGCGGAACCGAACATATAGACATAATTGTCCTTGAGCATATAGGAAGCCTTCACGAAGTTTCCGTCAGCCTTCCACTGAGCATCGGCCTTGCTCCAAATCTGTCCGTCGGTAGAGAATGCAAGTCCGGCCTCGGAAGCCGTCCAGTCAGACTCCTCATCTGCGGCGGCTACAGGAACATAGTAACGCACGGCTTTCACGCCGCCGGCTGTGACTCCGGACGTCGGCACACAACCATCCGCAAAAACAGGTTCAGTTCCTACTGTGATGAATTTCAGTCCTTCAGCGGCGGAACCCTTCGTGTGGGCATACACACCTGCAACTTTCTTTCCATCAGCGGTCTCAGCCTCTGCAAGAATAGCGGAAACAGTGCCGTCAGACTCGCTCCATGCGACAATTTTGCCGAATGACTTTAACTCCGTGAAAGAGGCATTGGTTGCAGTAGTTGCGATTGTGCGGGCGTTCTCGGGGATGAAAGTGTCATTATTGGAGCCGGTCGGAATGACCTTCACGTCATCAAGTTCGAGCCAGAGGTTGTCCCAGCACCAGCCGCCGAAGAAGGCGTCGGCCTTGGTATCATCGACATTGGCAAGAGTGTATGTATACTCTTTCCATTCAGAACCAACCCCTTCCTGATTCAGGTTCACGTCATGTCCCGCCGCACCACGGAAGCCCATATAGGCGTTAAGCCCGTCCCATGCACCGCGATAGCTCAGAGTGAGCGTGTAGGAGGTGTTTTTCTTGAGGCAGACGCTCTGTACGGCCACATCTCTCCAATCATGGGTGTTGCAATCGGCATGCACAGTACGCTTGCCGGAGAGCGGTGTCTCCGCCTCACTAATCCACTCCGGAAGGTACCACAGTGACTTTGACTTCCAAGCTTCATCGCCGGCGAAACGCTCGAAGCCACCGTCGGTAATCATATTGAAACCGTCCTTGTCAACAGCAATGTCGGCCTTGACGAGCGTTACGGCAAACTGTGTAGGATTCGGATTTTCCTGCTCATCCGGCTTACTATTGTCCTTTGAGCATGCGACGAGCGAGAGTGCGGCCGCAGCCGCGAGAATTAAACTGTACTTTTTCATAATCAGTGTTTTAATTAATAATATTGATTAGTCTTGTTATAAATTCAACCCTATTTTGCAAGAGAATCGCCTATTTCTTCGGAGCAAGGCTTATGTCATCAACCGTGACCGAAAGTCCCTCCGCTCCCCATGTCCCGAAGAATACATCAAGCGAGGTACAATCACCAGTGTTGAACATCACGGAGATTTTTGTCCACTCGTCGGTCTTGAGCGAAGGATTTGCGTCGCAGATGCGCCCATCAGAAAGTCGTACACCGAGGTAGGAACCCGTGCTGCCAGCTATGGAGGACTTTGCCCAACCGCTCACTACATAGTCAGTGTTTTTATGGACATTTATCGTCTGCACGCAGGCGTCTTTCCATACATCATTTTCTGTATTAAGAAGCTTGCAGGCAATTTTCCCGCTGTGAGCGTCCCGCGTGGAAATTGAGTTTTCGATGTTGCGCCACAGTGTCCTGTAGGCTATCGACTTGTTCGGTTCGTTCTCAAATCCACCCTCCCAGACCATATTGAATCCGCTTTCGAGTTCGCGGAGCTTCGCGTGATAGAGATGAATATGCCAGGTGTCGTAGCCTTTCCCGGATGGAGTGACTGTTGAGACCACATACCACAGGTCGCGTCCATCACAAAACCATGGATGGATGTAGGGACCGTAGCCGTCCTCGGCGATGATTTTCTCTTCCGACCACTCACCTTCCGGAGCGACGGCGTCACGATAGACAAGCTTGCGCTGGTTCACGGAAAGATACATCATCATATATCTCTTGTAGTAGCTGTTGTACTGAACGGTCATCTCTGACACGGTTCCATTGGCGACCGGCACGGCATCCGCTTCGGAAGATGCCCATGTACCGCCGTCCCAATACCGCCACGATGACTTGTCAAGCACATTGTCGAATGTTGTCCGTGCGAGATAGACGCTACCTTTCCTCCCGGCGCGTGTTCCAAACATATAGAGGAAGCCGTCCCGCTTCACGAACGCGGTCTGGACGAAATTCCCGCTGCCGTCCCATTTCACTCCGGAGCGGGTCCATGTCCTGCCGTAATCATCGGTATAGACGAGCTCACTATAGTTGGCAGTCCAGACATCATTGCCATCTACAGCCCACTGGTTCACGCTCATATAGCTGACATACTGGCGATTGCCTCCATCATGAGGAACGGACACGCCTGCAAGCGGGATACATGTCGTCTCATGCTCCGCGTCTCCGGGATACTGCCCGGTCTTGGCGCGAGAGACTATGAATTCCATACGGCTTCCGTCCGAGCCGCGCAGCATATCGTCGTAATAGAGCCCGTCCGCAAGGTTTCTGTCGGTTGAGAACGCTATTGCGTTGGATTTCCAGTCTCCGCCACGGTCATTGAAGTTGTCTCCGAACATACACCAGAGCTGGCCATTTCCGGCATCCCACATATTTCCATAGTCGGTGGAGGCCATATTGAACCTCTTAAGCGTAGAGTTCGGATTCGGCAGGTTTTCTCCCTCTGGCGTATTTCCTATGACCCTCGCCACGCACTCGGTGTTCACGACTTCAAGCGAAGCGACCATCTCGCCGCCCTCTTTTTCAGGAAACTCGTCGTCCGTTGCAGGCGGAGTCACCACTGGCTGTTCCGTCCTTGTGCAGGAGAGCGCCAAAACCACGATGAGAAAATAAAGTATCTTTTTCATAATCAAACACTTCAAACTCGGCTAAAACTAATTTGCATCAGATTATTGAGGATAGCCGTCGTTCTGCCCCAGTTTAGGATTCGAAAGGCGCTCCACCTCCGGAATAGGATACAGTTCAAGATATTTCTCATTCTTCGGAGCATGTCCCCACCATGTTCCAGTGGTATAGACCCCGAAGCGTATCAGCTGTTCGCGTCGCATGCCCTCTCCCGTAAACTCGCGTCCAAGCTCATTGAGGAACTCTCCGTACTGCACCTGAACGCCGTTAACCGTCACCGTCGCGGCAAGTTGTTCAGCCGTAAGGCAGCGCTTCGATTCCGGCAAAGACTGGTCGAACGAGCGTTTCCGCACGTCATTTACAATTTTCACTGCACCTTCCGCATCCCCATTGCGAATCAGGCACTCCGCCTTCATCATGAGAGTTTCGCCAAGTCTATAGACCACCCAGTCTTGGTCGGTTTCCCATTTCTGACCTATCTTGATTTCGTATTTCCCATATCTGTAGCCGTCGAACTCCTCCGCGGCCGTAGGACTTGCGATGAAGTTTATGTGATTGTAAGGCACGCCGTTAAGTGAGAGCGGTTCCTTTGTCACATAGTCATACTGCTGCCCCATGAGGTAGGAATCCTTGTAGCGCCTGTCCGTCCACGAGGTGCAGTTGTGGGTGACGGGGTCTTCCTCCGCGTCAAAGGTGTCTGCGACGTAAGATGGGTTGGCACGGAGCCCGTTGTAGCCTGCTGATGCAGCATTATAGACCGGTTTTCCTGCCCAATGCATAGTCTTCGCGTAGATGCAGTGGAGAATCGGAGATTTCGTCGTCTCGTCGTAAGGAATCGAGAATATGATTTCCGGAGAACTCTCATTGTCGAGACTGAATATATGTGAAAAACTTCCGTCGAGCTCATATTTTCCCGAATTCAAAATCTCATCGCAGAGGATGACGGTGCTGTCGCGTTTCACGGCATATTCCGGTCCGAGCCACGATTCCGCATTAAGATACACCCTCGCGAGCATCTGCTTAGCCGCCCATTTGTTGAAACGGCTATATGTCTTTTCCTCCGTAAGTTTGTCCATATTCTCGCGTATTTCACGGACAACGAAGTCATACACCTCCTTCCGCGTCCTGCTTTCTGGCATATATCCCTTCGGAACATCGTAGCTCGTCTCAACCGGAACGTTTCCGTAGAGGGAAAGAAGATGGTAGTAGTAATATGCACGTGCCACCTTTATTTCAGCTACCGTTGCCTCGTCGAGCTTAACTCCAGCCTCGTCAAGCTGGTAGAGCACACGGTTGCAGCAGGATGATATGCCGTACCACAGATGGTTCCAGACATTGCTGAAATGAGGGTCGTTGACGAACCACTCATGCTTGTTGAGCCTCTGCCAGATGCCGTTGTCGTTCCATCCACCGTCGGTGTTAATCGGAATCACCCAGGCATCGGTGCCCAGTTCATACAAGTCCCAAACGCTGCGGTCCTCGTTGAACCAGCGCATCTGACCATAGACAGGAGCAAGCATATATCCGGAATTCTCATCGGCGTTTTCCATCAGCTGGTCCATCGTCATGCTGCTATAGACCACAGGTTCGAGGTTCGTGCAGGCAACGAAGGACAGAGACGCCGCAAAAGCTATTATTGTCTTTTTCATGATTCTCAGAATTTAAGGTTGATACCGAATGTGAACGAGCGCAGTGTCGGGTATTTCTCGTAGGCATCCACGCCAGGGATGAGTCCGGTGATTGACACGGCCTCGGGGTCGAGTCCCCTGTACTTTGTCATCGTCAACAGGTTCTGTCCCGCGAAGTAGAGCCTCAGGCTGTCGATATACCTGACTTTCGGGAAGTTGAAGGTGTATCCGAGAGTTATGTTGTCGAGCTTCATGTAGTTTCCATTCTCGATGTAGCGGTCACAGTAGGTCGAAGGAGCGTAGTTGTAGTAGTCGCCGACCTTCTCGAAAGCAGACTTTGGAACATTCACCGATGCCAGCCACGCTAAAGTCTCATACTTCATGCGATATTGGTTCAGAATCTGATAGAGGAACGCTCCGTGCATAGACACGGAAAAGTCAAGTCCATTCCAACGGAGAGTCGTACTGAGGGCAGCAAACATCTTAGGCATTCCGTTCCCAAGCACAGTCTTCTGGTCCTCGCCGGCAGTTGAATTTTCCGCCCCTTTTATTCTCCACGCCGTGCCGTTGCTCTTGAGTCCCACGGTTTCCCATCCGTAGAAGTTGCCTATCGCCCAGCCTTCCTCAAGACGGTGAGAGTATGTTTGTACATGGTCGAGCCAGCCGAGGTTGAGATATTCGAGTGTGTAGTTGTCGTTTGAGAGTTTCTCAAGCCTGTTTCTGTTGTAGGAGATGTTTCCTCCGATTGTCCAGGAAAAGTCCTTTTTCTGGAGTATGACACCGTTAAGAGAGAATTCCACGCCGCTGTTGCTGATTGCGCCGACGTTTGCGAGCATTGAGCTTGCAATGTTAGGCGGCATCGGGACGGTGTAGGTATATAACAAATCCTTGGTATAGCGGTAGTAGCCGTCGAGCGAGCCGGAGAGCCGTCCGCCAAGGAACGCGAAATCAAGTCCGACATTAGCCTCGTGCTTTTCCTCCCACTTGAGATCGTCGTTAGGATTGTTGGCTGGGATTATTCCGCTGACCCAGTGTCCGTTGACATATGACATGTAGGAATTGTTGAAGTCGTATAGAGCTATGTACTGATATGGGGCAGAAGGCTCCGTTCCGGTGACGCCGTAGCCGGCACGCAGTTTCAGTTCGTCAATCCAATTGACCGACTTCATCCATTCCTCGTTGGTGATTCTCCATCCGGCACTCACTGACGGGAACCATCCCCAGCGGTTGTTCTTTCCAAACTTGTCGCTACCCTCGTAGCGTGCGCTGACCATGAGGAGATAGCGCTCAGCGTAGTTGTAGTTCACCCTGCCATAAAATCCGATGAGCTTGCGCTCGGTCTTCAGGCTGGAAATGTTTGACAGGCCATTTCTCGTGGATTCGGCAGAACCGATGTTCCAAGCTCCGAAACCGTCGACCGGAAAATCGAAGGCATACATCTTCCAATTCTGATAGATGTATCTGTTCCAACTATAGCCGAGTGTCGTGGAAAGAGAATGGTTCCCGAATGTCTTAGACCAGTCGGCCTGAAGTTCAAGCGTCCTGTCGTCCCCATGCCCGCCGGAAAGCGTCGCGCTTCCGTTCTCGCTTCCCATGACGGCATTATAGGCCTTGTGCGTCGATGTCCACTCGTATTCGTTGTAGTCGTTCTGATAGGCTCCGGTGGCGCTCAGCTTGAGATTCTTTATCGGTTCGACGACAATCTTCGCGCTGAGGGAGAGCTGATTGTACTTGTTAAGCCCCTCGTATTCGTTGAGCAGTTCGACAGGGTTCGCGCCGTTGCTGTTCTCGTAGTAAGAGCCGTCTTCGTTGTAAATCGGAGTCGTGGGGTTTCTGAGCACCGCAGTTGAATAGAGTTCGTCCGCAGCATTGCCACGTCTTGCCGCACGGTCGTTGACATTGAGAATGAATTTTAGGCGGTCGTCGAACATAGAATGGTTAATCGAGACCTTGGCGGCGAGGGATTTTTGGAACGAGGTCTTGTAGAGTCCCTGACGGTCATCGTAGGTGAGAGACGCGACATAGCCTGTCCTGCCGTTGCCGCCGCGTGCCGAGACATAATGGCTATGGCTGAAAGGGACGCGAGTGATTTCCTTGACCCAGTCAGTCGAGCCTCCGAAGTCATTTATTGCGGAAAATTCCGGTTGTTGCTTGAGAGTGCGGAGTTCGTCCGCAGTATAACAGTCGTTGTCGCGCAGACGCTGGTCGACACGGAACTTGGCATCGTATTCAAGAGTCATCGCCCCCTCTTTAGGACGGCGCGTAGTTATGAGTATGACTCCGTTGGTGCCTCGCGTTCCATAAATCGCGGCGGCTGAACCATCCTTGAGAACATCGATGCTCTCAATATCCTCCGGTGCTATGGAATTGAGCGAGCCACCGACGATGCCGTCAATCACGATGAGCGGAGAGGATGATGCGGCAAGAGTCGAGATGCCTCGAAGCTGTACGCTTATGTCACCGGCCGGATCACCTGTTGTGTTGGAGATTCCAAGACCCGCTACCTTGCCCTGAAGCAGTTGCATCGGTGAACTTACACCCCCTTGCACGAAGTCTTCAGACTTGACGCGGGTTATGGAGGAGGTAATTTCCTCCCGTTTGACGGTACCATAGCCGATGACAACAAGTTCATCCATCAACATCGAGTCCGGTTCGAGCCTCACGTCCATCACGCCGCCACTGACTTTCTGCGAGAGCGTCTTGAATCCCATAAAGGAATATGAGAGCGTTGAGTTTGCCCCTACCGTGATTTCATATTTTCCGTTTTCGTCAGTGTTCACTCCGGTCTTTGTGAGTTCATCGACGACGTACGCTCCGGCGACCGGAGTTCCCATATTGTCGAAGACCGTGCCTCGGACAGTGAAGTTCTGCGCAATAGCCGTCATGCAGAAGAACAACAGGGATATTATTGACAGTATTCTTTTCATATTGCTTCTTTTCATTTAAGTTTCCGGTCACCATCTTTACCCTCGCCACAAGGGTTCAAACGTGGTGTTCCGCACTTGCGAAACTTGAGCTATTCAGTTACCGCGATAGTGTTGGCATCACCATACCAGAAAGAGACCGTGTGATAATCGACTGTTCCCGGATTCCAGCTCAACATCTCAATGTCGTAGCGGAAACGTTTCGTGAACGGCACCACATCGAGGTTACGGGTCCGAAGATAGGCGTTGTAGCCGTGCGAAGAGAGTTCATCGGCACGCGGAGCACCGCCGTAAGGGGTCAGGAACGGAACTACAGGTGCCCATGAGCAGTTGTAGTAATCCTCCGTGCCGGTGCCAAAATGGGACGGGAATGTATCGTCGTCAATCCAGATTTTCTCATCGCCCTCACCATACCAGTCGATGCAATGGTTGTAGAGGTTCAGAAGGTCTCCACAATAGACTCCGCGTCCGCTGATGGTCGTAAAGTTCCAGTCGAGGTTGTCGTCAGAGTCGTATTGGTTGCTTTCAGGAATACTATCCTCCGCATGGCTGCTACAGTGGAAATACATGGAGTTTTTAGTCCACGAGTATGTCCCTACGATCACGTCAAGGCTGGCGGACACGCTTTCTGTTCCTTCATTTGTAATCTTGATTTTTCCGTTCTCGCGGTATGGCATCACCCAGCGGCAGACAGCTATCCCGTCGTGATTGGCCAGCCACCAGCCGTCAACGTCCGGAGCACCAAAACCTGCTCCGAAGAACTCGGACAGAACCGCGTCGATGCACTGCGTGCCGTCAAAGTCCGCATTTATGCGCAGACCTTCCATCGCAGCGCCATAATCGTCATATCCGTAAGTCTTGACACAGACGCCACGAACTGCATTCATGCCCTCCGGAAGCGTCAACTCAAGACACTCTCCCGGTGCAAGTTCCTTTGTTGCAACGACATGGCTACCGCCCGCATCCTTTGGATAAAACAGAAGTTCACTGACCTCCTGCATCTTCGGGAGCAGGCTCTCAGCCTCGGCCTGAGTGTAAGTCCGAACCTTTGTCCCCGGAGCATATGCCCGCCAATTAATATGGAAGTAGCGAGGGCTGTCCGCCTCCGGAGATTCCTCCTCAAAGGTCACGCGGCATCCCTCCGCGAACGGAATCGGAAGAAAGAAAGTGTTTCCGCCAACTCCGTCAAGGTCAGTCTCGTAATGGGTGTGCGTGAGCGACAGTGCCTCTGGGACATCAAGCGGGAAACGCTTCATGTCGTATGCCGGAACGGTTATCGTCGGTTCATGAGCGCCGTCGAGATAGAAGCGCATAGTTCCGCGCTTCCCCTTGGTCGTCATCCAGATTCTGTCAATCGCCCCCGGGCCGTCACATTCCATCATGACTTTCTCGACCCTCCCGGCGATGGTGTCAAGCCTCTCATAGCCGGTCCAGTCTCTATTTGCGAACCAGCCGGGTGCGTCCGGAGAGACAGAGCGCCTGTCATAGCTACTAGCCTGCTTCTGAGACCAGACCTGCTCGGGGAAATATGTCACGGCATCACGGGAAACCATCTCGTCAAGGAGTGTCTCCATTGTAATCTCCGGAGTACCGGAACATGATACTGACATGGCCACGGCAATCAGCGCTGCCGCATATCTAAAATAAAGTTTCATCGTTAATAAATGTTAAAATGAGCGAAGTTAAACTTACTCCATATTTATGGCAGTTTGTGCCAGGCACCGGATTGAGTGCAGACGTATGCTGCTGTTTCCACAGCATCCGCGTGTGCCTCCGGAATGCTCTTGCCACGAAGAAGTCCGGAAATCAGAGTTCCGGTAAACGAATCACCGGCTCCGATTGTGTCATTCACTTCAACTTTCGGAGTCTGTATTTCCGACACCTTACCTTCCGGCGTATAGATGGAACTGAACTCGGAGCCGGCAGTGAGCACGAGCATGCGGAGCCCATAATCCTGGATGAACCTTGCGGCGACATCGTCATATCCCATATCCCCGAAACCGAAGAGTCCTTTCAACAGGGCCATCTCATCATCGTTGATTTTGAATACATTGGCAAGCTGCAGCGACTCCTCAATCAGTTCCTTTGACCAGAATTTCTGGCGCAGGTTGATGTCATAGACCTTCCATGACGACTCCGAAGCGGCCTTAAGAAGAGCATGAGTTGTTGCCCGCGAAACAGGACTGCGCTGCGCGAGTGTTCCGAAGGTGATTGCAGATGCTGAGGACGCCTTCTTCAGAAGTTCGTCTGTCAGAGGGATATAGTCCCACGCGACATTCTCGTGGATGTGGAAGTCCGGCTGTCCGTTATTGAGAATGACATCTACTGTTCCAGTCGGACGGTCAACCTCAGCCACAAGCAGGCGTATGCCCTTTTCTTTTGCCACAGTAAGCAGTTCACGTCCAAGTCCGTCCTTTCCGACGGCACTCACCGCCCAACCTTCCACCTCGTCACATGACGCATGATATGCAAAGTTCACCGGTGCCCCTCCGGCCCTTTTTCCTGTCGGGGTGATGTCCCAGAGAAACTCACCGACCCCTATAACGATTTTCTTATCCATAAGTCAATATCTTTTCGTATTACTATAATCCCAATTCGCGCTCGATGTCCTCAAGTTTCTTGCCCTTGGTCTCAGGAATGAAAAAATGTATGAACAGCCCCGCGAGAAGGCAGAGGACGCCAAATATTCCGAAAGTCACGTTCGCTCCGAGAGTGCTCTCCATCCACGGATAGAACTGCACAACGAGGAATGCGCACACCCAGCTGATGCCGGTGGAGAGTGCCATTGCCGTTCCTCTGATATGTGAAGGGTACATCTCCGAGGTCACGACGAACATGAGCGGAGAGAGCGAAAGGGCGAAGAACGCGATGTAGGCGAGAATCGCGACAAGGATGCCGACATTGCTCGGATTTTCTATTGAAAACGCATAAGTGAGATAGCCGAGCGACAGAACGAGACCCGCACAACCGCTTACAAGAAGAGTCTTGCGACCGAACTTGTCGCAAAGCCAAAGGGCGATGATGGTGAAGAGGAGGTTCGCCGCCCCGACAAAGACGGTCTGAAGCATAGGGTCGCTACCAGCTATGCCCACCTTTCCGAGTATGCCAGGAGCATAGTTGATGACCACATTGATGCCGGTAATCTGCTGGAAGAAGGCAAGCATGCAACCGAGGAACACAACCTTTGCCATCTTTCCCTTAAAAAGTTCCGAAAGCTTAGCTTCCGCCTGCCTTTTATGATTCCTTTGGGTTAACCAGAGCGGGCTTTCGGGAAGGAAAAGCAGGAGGATAATGTCAATGAGCGCGAAGACAAGAGGAAATCCGAGCATCCAATGCCAGTTTCCATCAAACCCCACGAGAAAATAATTTGCGACATATGCGGCGAGAATGCCGATTACGACAAAAAGCTGATAGAGCGACACGAGGGTACCGCGCATCTTCTCCGGAGAGATTTCTGTTATATAGGTAGGTATCACTGCCGAGAGCACACCGACTCCGAGTCCTCCGACGAAGCGGAAGGCAACCAGTGCAGCTGCTCCATTTGAAAGCAGCGAGCATCCCGCAGCCGAAATCGCAAGCAGTGCAGCCGAGGCCGTCATGAGCGGCCGTCGTCCGAACTTGTCGCTGAGCCGTCCTCCCGTAAGCGCCCCTACAAGGCACCCGACCATAAGCGCACTCGCCACAAGTCCCTTTGCAAGGGAGGACAGAGCAAATTCTTTTTCGATGATGTCAATCGCCCCGGAGATCCCCCCGAGATTGAGTCCCACGACTAGGGCTCCAAACGCTGCCACAAAGGCATAGAGAATAACTTTAGACTTTTTCATTTTAGTGCATATTATGTGTACCGCTTAGGGTCTCAAGCCCTTTGCAAATATCCCAATATTACGTTTATCATCATTCCACCCATGTTACAAAATATGCAACAAATGTTACATCCGTCTTTTTATCGCCCATGAGAGAAATTTTTGTTTATCTTTGCGCCCGTTTTAGACACCGGACCGGAGTCCGGGCGGAAAGAAGATGATGAAAGAAAAAAAAGAATTATTGGGGCATTTGGCGTGCCTGACGACCTACACGATTTTTGGAATAAATGTGGTGACCTGCAAGGACCTGACTGGAAGCCATATCCTTTCACCTGTCGGGCTTTTCAGCATCAGGGCGCTTGGAGCAGGGGTGCTGTTCTGGATTGCGTCGCTTTTCTTTCCGCAAGAAAAAGTCGAGAAGAAGGACTATCTGAAGATATTTCTGGCGGCCTGCCTCGGGTTTCTCGGTCCGCAGCTGACCTTTCTCACGGCGCTGCCGCAGATTACTCCGATGACCTGCTCGATTCTGAGCGCGCTCACACCGATTTACACCATGTTCATCGCGGCTGTTGCTGTGAAAGAACCGATTACCCCGCAGAAGGCTGGAGGCGTGCTGCTTAGCTTCGCGGGCATAGTATTCCTCATCCTGAACAGCACAGGAAGCGGCTCAGGAGCCGAGAGCAATTCCTTGACTGGCATCATCCTGATGATTTTCAACGGAATCTTCTTCGCTCTCTACCTCGGCATCTTCCGCCCGCTGATTCAGAAATACTCGGCGGTGACGTTCATGAAGTGGATTTTCCTATTCACATCTCTCACCACTCTCCCGTTCTCTGCCGGAGAACTCGTCAGCCTGGACTGGAGTCAGTTCAACGGCCGGCTCGGCACCGACCTCGCCGTGCTTGTACTCGGAGCCACGTTCATCTCCTATTTCCTGCTCCCGATAGGCCAGAAAAACATCCGTCCGACCCTCGTCAGCATGTACAACTATTGCCAGCCCATCGTGGCCACCGCAATAAGCATCTGCATTGGGATGGACACTATGAACTGGCAGAAAACCCTCTCCGCTCTCGCCTGCATGGCAGGAGTTATAATCGTAAGCTTCAGCAAGAAGCGCGACGACGTAAAGTAATCCCCGACCGCTGTGATGCAACGGGGATTACGGACTAAATTTCCTTGAGAGAAACGGCGAAGCCGCCGGACGGAGCCATGGTCATCTTCATGAGCGTGGTGGAGTCGACGATGCGCTTCTCTATCGTGTAGCGCTCGGCACTTTCGGTTCCCCCTTCAGCAGAGATGTTCACACCATCGGCATCAGGTGCGTCAGCGTAGATCATGGCCTCGTAACGGGAACTAGGCTTGAGGAAATCGAGAGGAAACTCCACCTCACGGCGGTTCTCGTCAGTGACGCCACCGATGAACCATACATCCTTGTCCGAGGCCGGACAGCCGTTCACGTCTGTCATGCAGAAACGCGTGGCTCCGTTGACATAGTTCTTCTTACCGTCCTTCAGCGCAGCCACTCCCTTTGCCGCCTTGTCAAGCGTCGACTTCTTTGCCTGGCGGGCCACGACGATGTAGTCTCCAGGCTCGGCGAGAAGATAGCGGCTCTGCTCCCAATCGACAGCAACGTCCTTTATGAACTGGAACGCGTCCATGTGGGCGGCATAGTTTTCAGGAAGATCCGCCGCCATCTGAAGAGGCGAATACATTGTGACATAAAGCGCAAGCTGCTTGCAGAGCGTGGAATGCACGACCTCCGTGCTGCCGGGCACAAAACTGCCCATGTTCATCTCGAAGATGCCCGGGGTGAAGTCCATCGGGCCGCCCTGAAGCCTCGTAAAAGGAAGCACGGTGACATGTTTCGGCTGCACCACGCCCTTGAACTCGGTGCCTCGCGCAGACTCGTTCCCGATCATGTTCGGCCATGTGCGGCAGAGCCCGGTCGGGCGCACGGCCTCGTGGGCGTTGACCATAATGCGGCATTCAGCCGCCTTGTTGACGACATAATTGTAGTGATTGATGAGCGGCTGGCTGTAGTGATGCTCGCCGAACGGGATTATATCCCCGACATATCCCGTCTTCACCGCGTCATATCCATATTTGTTCATGAGGGCGAAAGCCTCGTCAATGTGTCTCTCGTAGTTCACCGTGGAACTCGAAGTCTCGTGGTGCATGATGAGGCGTATTCCCTTGGAATGGGCATATTCGTTCAGCGCAGCTATGTCAAAATCCGGATATGGGGTCACGAAATCGAACACGGATTCCTTCTGGCAGCCGTACCAGTCTTCCCATCCCTCGTTCCAGCCTTCGATGAGTAGGCCGTCGAAGCCGTTCTCTGCGGCAAAGTCTATGTAGCGGCGGACATTGGCGTTGTTCGCCCCGTGGCGGCCATGAGGCCTTGCCTTGGAATAGTCGGAAACGCCGAGTTCCACGGCAGGAAAATCGTCGGTGTAGGACCATGAGGACTTGCCGGTAATCATCTCCCACCATACGCCCATATACTTTGTCGGATGAATCCACGATACGTCTTCAATCGCACATGGGTCATTCAAGTTCAGTATAAGCCTGGACTCCAGCACCTCGCGTGCGTCGTCAACTACCATCACCGTCCGCCACGGAGACCGGCACGGAGTCTGGAGACGTCCCTTCCAGCCCTCGGCGTCAGGGGTCAGCCGGGTTGTCAGAGTGTTGGTTTTCACGTCCACGTCGAGATTGGTCGTAGGGTAGTTGACCACCTGTGCCTCGTGAATGTTGATGTACAGTCCGTCGTCGGTCTTCATCTGAACCGGAGTCTGCACTCCGGAAGGAGACGAGAGCATCTGTGATGCATTGAAGTCTGCAGCCTGATCCATGAGCTCAGGCACTTCGGAAAGGCGGCTTTCGGTGTAGCTGTACTCCTGCGTATCATAGTCTCCCGGAATCCACAGAGCCTTGTGGTCCCCGGCCATCCGGAACTGCGTGAGTTCCTCCTTTACGGTGAAGTAGGTCAGTTCCTTCTGCTGCGGAAACTCGTAGCGGAATCCGAGACCGTCGTCATAAAGCCTGAAACGGAGCGTCATCAGGATGTTCTTCGCGTTGTTCTCGTAAGTGCTGAAATTCCACTTCTTTCCGCCTCCGTTTTCCGCAACTTCGACATCGCCCTGCACGAGGGTCACTACCATCTCGTTGCAGCAGTTGCGGATGCGGCTCTCCTCTCCCCAAACCGGTTCCCAAGTCTCGTCAACGGAGTTCCGCGTAACATCGACAATGGAAAACCCGGAATGCAGCCCCATCGGAGCCCCATAGACTTTCGAGGACTTGTCGGCAAGGTTCACCTTCTCGAACTTCCCACGGAGCTCATACCCGAGAGTGCTCGGAAGCACGATGTCACGGCCCTCCCTGCGGAGCTCATAGACAGGTGTCCCGTCGGATGAAAGCCCGAAGCTGAGTTCAAGCTTTCCGTCGGGGCTGTTCAGCACGGACGCGCTCCCGACAATTGCCGGCGCGGTTTCTGATGCGCATCCTACCAGAACGGCAGCTGCGGCAAAAAGAGTCAAAATTCGTTTCATTATTTCTTCAATTGAATAATATATGGCTTATTAGTCATTGTCAGGCTCACCTTATCCGACTTCCTGACTGTCCGCACGACATCCGTTCCAATCGTCGGGTCATAAATTCTGAAATCATGCTTTTTCCCGAAAGACACGGTCACCTCATTGCTGCCACCGGCATAGTTCTCGCCCCATATCACAAGACAGAAAGTCCCGTCGCTCTTCTGCAGGAGCAGGTCATGCACGGTCTCGGGACAGTCCGCAATCCCATAGTCAAGTCTGCCGGGAGTCTTTATGGAGGAATTGTCGGCGAGGATGGTCGTGAGGTTATGCATGTAGTCTGCGGCCTTCCGATAGCGCTGATGGTAGCCATGAAGAGGCGCCTCCTCCCATTCTAAAGGCTCGACCATGCCAAAACTCTGATTGCCGGCCTCATCGGTACGGTCACGGAGAATGTACATCGCCGTGTACTCGAAGCCCTGAGCGAACTGAGCGAGGTAGCAAGACATGTAGAGAAGTCCCTGCTCCTCCTCGCTCACGAACGAGTTCGGATCCTGAACCTCGGTGTATTTTGCGTGAGGCCGTCCGCCATCGTCCGACCAGACCTTGTAGGAGCTCAGCGTACAGCCAGTTTCCGTCGTCACCTTGCGGGCTGCCTTGAGCTGTTCCTCGCTGTAGCCGTCATAGCCGAATGCCCATGTCTTTCCGTGGTTGTCATATACCCCGTCAACGACAAGCCCCTTCTTCCCGGACTCCGCGGCAATCCAAGTCTGATTGTCCGAATGCGCCGGCCAACGCGGATGTATGAAGTAGTTGTGGACATTGAGGCAGTCATAGTATTTTGTCCCTGCCGGCATCAGACAGTCTGTGCCCTCAGGAATCTGCGCGAACTGAAGACCGTAGTTGTCCCTCTCGGCTCCGGTCTCGGTGATGCTCCAGACATCAACGTCACCGAGCCGTGCCTTGGTGTCGGCATAGCTGTCGCGCTGCATCTCGGCAAGTCCCTTCCATGAATACCGGCCGCCGCTGTTCTGTCCCTTGTAGGTTATCCACCAGTTGTTCGGCTCGTTGACGCCTTCAAGGGCGATGAGCGCCCCGCGGGACTTGAGCCATGAGGCCTGTTCGAACACACGGTCGTTGCCCGCAGGATCGAACATCATGGAAAATCTCAGATGAGGCACGTTCGCCATCATATACTCGAACACGTCTGTCGAGCGCTGTGCCCCGCTACGGATCCAACGGGCTCCGATGTACCTCATACTCTCGGCAGTCTGTTCCTTGTGCTCAAAACGGTCGTCGATGGCGGAGTTCACGCCTATTGAGTTCAGAAAATCGTTCGCAGGAACGGCTGTCCTGCCAGCATCAGCCACCGGGGATTCCACTGGAGAAGGCTCCGTCGTGCATGTCCCACCGCTGCCGGTGTCGCCGGGAAGTGCGGAGGACGTGCATGAGCCGAATGCTGTGAAAAGTGAGATAAACAGAGTTATCAGTGTATTCATATTCATTGTTTTATTATTGTTTTCTTATTGTTGCCGCAATCATTATCTCGCGTACCGGATGCTCCGCATCGTTTGCCGTGACATACACCGTCTCGAAAATCTTTGTCTTGTCGGAGAGTTCCGGACGAAGGACTATGGTGACAGTTACCTTCTCTCCCGGAGCGAGCGTCGTTTTTGAGAGTTTAATTGGGACGATGCATCGTGGAGTGTGTATATCCCTGATTATGAGTGCAGAGTCTCCAATGTTAGAGAGTTCAAAATTCTTGGATACGGGACCGGAAACACGGGATATGACGCCGAGGTTCTCGTACTGGGAACTGACCCTGAGCCTCGGACCATGCCCGTCTGATGTTCCGGAAGCAGGCGAATCTGTACCTATCATCGACACAGGAAGTCTGCCGCAGATGTTTTTCCCGCATTTCAGCACGACATCGTCCTCAATCACTCCGAACCTGCATTTCTGCCCCTGCAGCGAGAAGTTAAGGCTCAGCGAGTCCCTCGCGCCCGGTTCAAGGACAAGCGAAGACACTACGGAAAGAAGGCCGCTGCGGCCAGCCGGGGCAGCATTAACCACAAGGCGTTTTCCCGACGCGTTGGCGATGCCGACTTTCATGGTTCGTGCCTGCCCCTGACATATCTGTCCGAAGGAAATGTGATCGGCCGACAGACGGAGACCGCATTCAAGAAGAACCGGGAAGGCGACCTCAATGGGACGCTCCACCGGAATCACCTCGCAACTCACAGTCAGAATGTCGGTCGTGTTCTCGCTGCTCAGCACAGAAACGGTCTTGGATACACGCCCCTTGTAGCCGGTCGGGTCGAATGTGACCTTAATACGCGAGGATGCTCCCGGAGCGATGACCTCACGAGACCATTCAGGCTTGGTGCACCCGCAGGAAACGTTCACCTGATAGATGCATACCGGCTTGCCGGAGATGTTAACAAGTCTGAATGTCTGGCTCACCGGACCATCGGCCTCACGGATGACACCCCAGTCCCGGCTGTCGGAGTCGAACCTGAACGGTGACCCGGCAGCCGCTGAGCGGAATGCCCCGAACAACAGAACTGCCAGCGATATGAAGCGGAGGAGTTTCATCTGTATAAAGCCTGTTCTTCAAAATACCGTTACTCTGCAGCGATGATTTCATCTGCCTTTTTCGTGTATTCTTCCCATTTCAGGGCATCGTACCAGAATGTGCCGCCCTTGTCATCCGATCTCCAAAGGTAGCTTGAGAATTCTCCCGTGAAGATGCCCTTTTTGTTGAGCACGGTGAAGAGCACCAGCCCGACTTTCTGCCCCTTGAGGTCCCAGTCAGTTCCTGGCAGCCACTTGTCGTTGCCATTGCCGTCCTGGGCATATCCTTCGGATTTATAGACATTCACATTGCCACCGAGTTTTGTCAGCCTATGGAATCCGTAGAAATTCTCCCAGTAGGTGCAGTCGGTGATGTTGAGGTCGCCGCCAATCTCACGAAGAGTCTCAGACTTCCAGTCCCAGCAACTCGAGTTGCACCTGTCGATCGTGAACGAGCCTCCGACTTTCTCAAGTTTGTTGAGAAAATCTTTGCCGAACTCGGTCTGCCCGGAAATGAGGACATCTCCCGTCACCTCGGTGAGGTTCTTGAACGGCATCCATCCACCGGAACAGCGCAAACGCGGGCAGTTTATGACCTTGAGATCCCCATTTATTTTCGTAAGGTTCTCGAAGCCGTTAGGATTGATCCCGGCGGGGATATTCTTCAGCGTTATGCCACCCTCTATGGATATATATTCCATCACCTCGTTCGTCGAAATCCACGACTCGCCATCCGATGTTCCGAGGTTCTCAAGAGTGAGAGTTCCGGTTATGCGGTCGACACGATTGTCAAGGTCACGGACATCGTTCTCGGTGACATCGCTTCCGCTGACCGTGAGATTGCGCACCGTTTCTTTCGTTGCACCGGAGGCGTCGACAAACGCCCTCACGGCATCATGACCGACAAGCACATAGTCCTGAGGCTCACCCGGCTGAGGTTCCTCGCCCGCGTCGCAGCCTTTTAGGGACGCGAAATCCACTGGGGAGGAATCGCTGCCAAGCCTTACGGTTGCAGTCGGGGAAAGGACACCGGAAACGGAATAATCCCTGAGGAGGCAATAGCCTATGCAGTCCTCGCCGTCAACACTCTGATTTTTTGTCGGAAATTTCGGATTATTATTGAACACCACCACATTACCACCAATATGCGCAAGGCGGTCAAAGCCGATGAGACTCCACAGACTTTCATTGTTCGCGAGAATAAGGTCCCCGCCTATATATTCGAGTGCAATATCCCCCTTATTCTTAAATGACCATATACCGGCATTGTCCTCAAAATCGAAGTTCCCGCCAACTTTTTTCAGCGCTTTCATGAAATTGCCGTCGAAACTCTGAGGATGACAACCTTTCATAACGAAATTTCCACTGACCTCACTTATGTTCTCGAATACCCGTGACCAGTCCGCGACTATAAAATGAGGACAATTTTCGATGACGAGATCACCATTTATCTTCTCATAGTACTTCAGTGCACTCGGATTCACAATGTTCACAATATCCCTGAAAACGAGACCTCCTTTCAGCTCAATTCCGTTGAGGAAACCCTCCGTGTCAAACCAGTCGCCCTCATTCCCAGTTCCGCATCCATCAAGCGCGAAAGTGCCCTCAACGGCCGCAACGCGCTCCATAATCTTCCTTGCAACCTCATGGGACACATCACGTCCCTTTATCGTGAGGTCAAAGACAGTTTCTTTCTCCTCGCCCTTGCCCGCAGCAAAAGCCTCAACCTCAGCCCTGCCGTTCAGAACGTAGCTCTTCGGTTTGCTCGGATCGGAAGGTTCCTCTCCACCGGCATTCCATTCATCTTCAACGATTTCAAAGACGCCCAGATCGGCAACGGCCCCGCGGGAAGCCTCGACTTCCACATCAACGGACCTAACAACCTGTTTCCCGTCTGCATTGGTGAACGTGAGTTCGATGGAATATTTGCCAGGAAGCACGACAGCATAATATGGAGTCCCGGAGACGAAATCCGAATTCAGTGTCACCGAGGCCTCCCCCGCTGCCTCCCTCACTGTCGCCGCGAGGTCGGAAACGGCGACTGTCACGCTGCCGGCGATGAAGGAGCCATTAATTTTGGATACTACCTTCACAGACCTCACGTTTTCTGCCTTCAGCGCAAATTTTATGAGCGAGAGGACGTGCGAGAATGTGACCTTTCCGTCCTTCACCTCCCCGTATGACACAAGGCCAGTCTTTTCGATGCTTCCGGCCTCGACATCCTGCGATGACGGAACTGTCACCGTGAACGCCCCGTCCTTAATGACATAGTCCCGGCTATATGGATAGAGAGCCGTATAACTGTCGGACTTTTTCACCCTTCCGGAAAAGGCTGCGCCGTTTTCAGAGATTTCTCCAGCCTTGAACCGCGCCGGAGCTCCGTTGCCGGCGACATAGACCCCTATGGCATCGTCAGTCTTCCATTCCTTCGCGAATGGGACTCCGTCATACACGGCATGCACGCCTTCGATAGTCAGACTTACCTTCTCCTCATTTGCATACGGGTCGTTATCATCTCCCGGCTTCGTCTGCTCCGGAAGATTCCCCTTGTTGCATGAGACCACAGCAAACACCGCTGCAAGACTCATCATCGAATATAGTATCCGTTTCATAATCCTATTGTTTTGATGCGATTATTTCATCCGCCTTGTTTGAATATTCATCAAGACTGTATTTCCAAGTACCTGACGGACGCCAAAGGTAACTTGTAAACATACCTCTAAACACGCCCTCTTTTTTGAGGACTGCGAAAAGAACAAGTCCTACTTTCTTGCTGCTGAGGTCCCAGTCCGTTCCCGGCAGCCATTTGTCGCCGCCATCGCCATCTTGGGCATATCCTTCGGATTTATAGATACTTACATTACCTCCGAGCTTTGTCAACTGGTGGAAACCATAGAAATTTTCCCAAAATGTGCAGTCTATGATGTTAAGGTCACCGCCAATCTCCCTAAGGTTTTCAGTTTTGAAATCCCAGCAACTGCTTGCCACCCTATAAAGAGTGAAATCTCCGCCAACGGTTTTCAGTTCCGGCAAGAAACGGCTGCTGAATCCGGTTGTCCAGTCAGACACCCGAAGGCTTCCACCGATTTCTACAAGATGCATAAACGGATCCCAGTCATTAGGGAACTTAGGGCAATTTTCAAGCACAAGGTCACCGGAGATTTTCTTTATGTTCTGCATTCCATTAGGATTGCCTACATAGCAGTTCTTTATCGACAGGCCACCGAGTTCAGAGAAGCCGGACATCCAGTCGAAATTCAACATCGATGACTCGGAACCTATGCCGTCTATTGAAAGTCTGCCTTCAATGGCACCGACGCGATTACCAATGCTTGTAAAATCAGCTGCCGTCACATCTGAACCGCTGATTATGAGGTCTTTGACAGTTTCCTTTAACTCTACCCTATTCTCAACGAAACGAGCTACGGCATCGTGTCCCTCCAGCACATAACTTCTGTGTGAGTCAGGGTTGCAGCTCGTGAGCGAGTCAAACGGAAGTTCCTTTCCACCCTTCTTGATATAGACTACAGCGTCCGGACTTATAACGCCACTTTCTGCATAATCGCGGAGAACGCAAAGACTCGCCTTCTGGTTTGCAAGGTCCGTTTCGTTTGTCGTCATGTACCCGCTGATTCCGTTGAGAATGACATTCCCTCCGATATGAGTCAGTGCGTGAAGTCCATAGAAACGATACTTGGAATCTTCCCCGAAGCCCCCGCAGTTCTCTATCACAAGGTCACCGCCAATGTATGTGAGGTCTGCTGTCTTGCCTCCGAGATGCCAGAAAGAACCTATATTTGAAAGGCAGAAATCTCCACCAACATACTGAAGGCTGGCTATAGTCTCCCCATTCAGCCCGCTGACATTATTCAATTTAAGGTTTCCTTCTATTTTCTCTATATTACAGAACGGTTTCCAACCGCCATTCCCTATATGAGCCTTGGGACAGTTCTCGAAGATAAGGTCTCCGTGTATGGTCTTGAATTTCTCTTTCTGAAACACGTTAGCATTGACATCAGCCTCAATATTTCTGAACACGAAACTGCCATTACAGTTCATATTATCAATGAAATTCTCAGTGTTTATCCATTCTCCCTCAACGCCCACACCGTCAAGAGTAAGGGTACCGTTTATGGTTCCAACTCTTGCGACAATGCTCTGAAGCACGGAATCATTCACATCTGAACCGGTTATTGTAAGGTTCTTGACCGTTTCCTTTTCCTCTCCTTTACCTGCGACAAAAGCCTCCACCTCGACCTTGCCGTTCAGGACGTAGCTCTGAATCCAGCGGTCGGCGGGGACGGTAACTGTGCCGAGGTCTATCACCTCGTTGCGGAGGACTTCAAGAGACGCATTGTTTGAGAAAGCGATGGTGACGCCGTCGGAGTTGGTGAGCGAAAGGCTGAGGCCGGACTCGAACTTGCCGGGGAGGACAACGAGATAGTATGACTGTCCCTTGGAGAATTCGCCCGTCAGCACAACGGATGCACTGCCGGAAACGACCGACTCTACGGTCGGGGCCGCTCCGCCTTTGATACCGACAACGACCTGTCCTGCAAGCACATCCGAAGCGCCCTTGCCTGCCACCTTGATGCCCTTTATTCCATCGTTTCCGACAGTTATCTTGAGAAGCGCCCCGACATTGCGGAAAAGCAGATTCTTACCTGTTGCCTTTGCAACGGAAAGATTCGCCTCCGGGTCAAAACTTCCGGCAACAACTTTCTGGGAGGATGGGAATGCCAGCGTGACTTCCGTCGAAGACTCTGTGAGCGAAAAAGTCTCATTGTACGGATAGACAGCGATGTATTCGGAAGTCTCTTCCGTAAGACCGGAAAATTCCGCAAGCTTTCCACCATTACCGAGCGATTTCACGCCGAAAGGCTGCGGTGCCGCAGTCCCGGCCGTGTAGACACCAATCTTGTCCTCCGTGTTCCAGATAATATCCAAATGCTCATCGAGCGATGTTTTCGTGAGCGCGGCAGTGCCTGCGGTGAATGTCCGCTCAACAAGCCTGCCCCCCGATTCCGGTGCCGGAGACTCTTCCTTTGCACACGCGGCAGACAAAGCGGCCACCGCAAAAGCCATTATAAATACCTTTGTTTTCATAGCGATTCAGTTTTCCGGTTCATATCCCCAGCCATCATAGACTTTTCCCGCGTCGGAAAAAGACTCTCCGGTCTTGCTGGTGCAGAATCCGGACTCCACGTAAAAATGTCTTTCGACAAGTTCGGGTGACATATATCGGCTTCCCCCGAAACATTCTTTTTTAGTATCCATATCGTATGTGGTTTATATTGTTAACTTATTCCGGTTTGCAGGCAGGAACCGCGGACATATCCACTTCCTCGCCGTTTTTGCGAACCTTTACCGTCGCGTCGGCGTCCATGATGCCGTGGGTTCTGAACCAGTTGAAGATGCAGAGTCCGACTCGGGTTGTGGAGCCTTCAATGACGGTTTCCTCAGGCATCCATCCGCTGATGTCCCAGAGCACGACATTGCCTCCAAGGTGCTCAAGATGATTGAATCCGTCAAGAGCCTCGCCCTCACCGAATGCCGGGCAGTTCCGGATGGTCAGGTCTCCGCCTATGTACTTGAGCGTCGTTGAGCGGAAATGCCAGAAACCCGGCTGGTCGGTAACGATAAAGCTGCCGCCGACACGCTCAAGCGCCGAGAAGGACGGAGCTCCGAAGTTAGGGAGCCCGCTGATACGCAAGTCGCCAGTCACTTCCTTGAGAGACTTCCACGGGTCCCAATTCCAGTAAGGATAGACAGGACAGTTCTCTATGATGAGGTCTCCATTCACCTTTGCCTTGTTCTGGAATCCGTTAGGATTGATTTCCGCAGGGATATTCCTCAGTATTATGCTCCCCTGAAGATCGATATTCTCAAGAACCTGATCCGTCGGGATTGTGCTGCCCTCCTTGCCGAGGTTTTCCATAGTGAATGTGCCAGTCACCACGGCAACCCTGTCATCCAGCGAGCGGAATAACTCTTCTGTGATGTCCTCGCCCCTCACGGTGAGGTCGCCGACAGTTTCCTTGCCGGCAGCCGGCACAGTGGCAACAAAAGCCTTGAACGCTGTGAGACCGTTGATGACATAGCTGCGGGGCTTAGTCCCGGAACCCGGATTGCATGAGACGACATTCGAAAAATCCATAGGGTCGGAATCCGTCCCTATCTTCACCACGGCGGTCTGTGACAGCACGCCCCAGGCGGTGAAGTCGCGAAGCAGGCAGTAGCCCCTGCCTCCGGCCGGGCTGACCTCAACTTCAGGGTTGTTGAAGACAGTGACATTGCCGCCGACGGCCATAAGATTCTCAAAGCCATCGAGATATTTAAGTCCCCGGTTGTCCATCACGACGATGTCGCCTCCGACCACACTCAGCGGCATTCCGGCAAAGCTTTCAAGATCGTCCGAGCAGTCGCGGATTTCAAAGTTTCCTCCGACAGTCTGAAGGGACGGGAATGCAGAGCCGTCCTTCATCGCTGTCTTGAGCCCGTTCAGGACGAAGTTCCCTTCCACGACCTCAAGATTGCACCAGCCTATTCCATTGCCGGAGGCAGGAGTCTGAAGTTTAGGACAGCCCTCAACGATGAAGTCCGAGTACAATCGTGTCAAATACTTGAGCGCCGATGCGTCAGCAAGGTTAGGATTGTTACGGAATATGACACCGCCCGTGAACTCAATCCGGTCAAACACGCCGACTGTGGTCGTCATCCTCGGAAGCGACACGAAACTTGCCTTGCCCGAGACCGCTGAGATTCTCTCCGAAAGCCTTGCGAGGTCGGTATCAGAGATGTCATCGCCGCTCACAGTGAGATTGTAGACGGTCTCCGGCTTTTCCGGGATATAGGACAAAAAAACGTTCAGCTCTGACAGTCCTGTAATCGTGTAGCTTTCAGGGACGTTGCTGGCCTGGGGATTGTTTCCGTCACACGCCTTGACATGACTGAGGTCGGGTTCAGTGCCATCCGCAGAAAGCAAAGAAGAATGCTCAGCATCCGCCACGACACCATTCTCAATCCAGCCCTTGACCATGCACCATCCCGGTGTTCCGACATCCCCATATTCCGGCAGATTCTGCTTTATCACAACGGCACCGCCTATCGAGCGAACGCCCTCCAGTCCACCGAGAGCCTTGAGACGGCCGTTGTCTCGGACAATGAGGTTGCCTCCGATTGTCTCGACCTTGAGTCCCTTGAGGTCCGTGAGGTTAGGACACGATGAGAACTCGAGGTCTCCGCCAACACGCAGGAGCGACTCGAATGCGTCTCCCTTGACCAGGTCACCGCAGTTGCGCACCCGAACGCTGCCGCCGATTTCGATGAAGGTGGCGAAGCTTGAATTGTTTGTCCAGAACACGACGCGGGAGTTGTCTATGACAAGGTCACCGCCGAGACGGGTGTAGAAACGCAATCCGTTGGTGTTTATCTGCCCGCCCTCGGTGTTGTCCTTGAGCACAACGCTGCCCTCGCATTCGACGCTCTGGCAGAAACGCTCTATGGATGAGACTTTCGTAGCCTCCAGGGTGAAAGTTCCGCGGATCGTCCGGAGACCGTTCGCGACAAGGGAATTGAGCACGTCCGTGGTGATTTCCGGACCTTTCACGGTGAGGTCTCCGACCACCGGGTTTTCCGGGGAGAAGGCCTCGGCATCCGCAGCGGAGGCAATCACATAATCACTATAAGCCACCGGCTCGGACATTTTTCCTATGTTATCCACAGTTTCGGCAGCGGAGCCGCTATTGTTCCCGAGGAGGATTGTCCCTGCAACGACATCATCATTGTGGAGCTTAAGCACCGGGAAAAACCCGTATGCCCAGTCACCGGCCTCGGAAAGAGGTCTGTCCGCCCCGAGAGAGGCGTTGTTGGTGACTATGAGGTCTCCTCCGACCGAACTGACGTCTCTAAGTCCCGACACTGAGGTGAGTTTCGGATTGTTGTTTATGATTATGTCTCCGCCCGTTTTAAGCGAGCGTCCGAGAATGGTGAGGGATGCGAGCCGGGAGTTCTCCTCCACCGTGAAGTCTCCGCTCACGCTTTCGAGAGCAGTGAGAGACAAGTCGGTCAGGGCAGTCTTTTGAATGACGAGCGTGCCTACTGAGCGGACAGCGAGTGAGGATATGTCCGTGATGTCGTCCCCCGTTATCTTCAGCACGCCGACATTCTCCCCGCTGAACGAGTTCACCTTGTTCTGAGTGTCAAGAACAACGGCTCCTGACGCATCTGTCTCGTTTTCCAAATTTTCAGAACATGAAAAGAGAAATGCCGGGGCGAATATCAGTATGGAAAATATCCTTTTCATATCAATCGGTTTTATTTTTCTCCGGAATATACCCTTACATAATCGACATACATGTCACTTCCGTTACCATAGCGTTCGAGGTCGATGCCCCATCCGCTGATTCCTCCTATAGAGTAGTTTATCATAAAGAAGAGAGGATGAGCAACGGAATCTTCGTTCGACCTGTGACGAAAGACTTCGATGTCATCGAAATAATAGACTGTCCATTCGGTGCCGACATAAAGCCCGTATGTGTGGAACGTGGTTGACCAATAGCTCTTTCCGCCGAGTTCCATCATCGGGACCACGGTCGCGTCGTCGGGCTTCTGCACACCGCCCGGCTTCTGATTCCAGTAGTGGCTGGTGATGGAGTAGCCAGGATGGTTCGGATTGCCCTTGCCAACCCCGCCATAAGCCTCGATGACATCAAGTTCATCGCACTGCGGGCGGTCTCCGATGGTGTTGAGGGTCCAAAATGCCGGCCATGTTCCTGGTGCGGACTGCGCGGTGAAACGGCACTCGATGTAGCATGGCGCGGCTGCCCATACGCCCTTGCCGTCCATGTCAACCGACGCGAGAAGACCTGTGCTTCCTGGGGTTCCCTCCGGCTTGCGGGCCGCAATCTTGAGATAACTGTCCCTCTGGAAGAACGGATTGAGCGGACTTGTCACATCAGTGAAAGGCCAGCCGCTGAAATCTCCGGAACGAGGCTTGTGGGCATTGTAGGTAGCTCCTCGCCCGTCATTTGCTATTGAAAGCGGTCCGTTGAAGTCGTCCTCGAAGATAAGCTTCAGCCCCTTGGCTCCTGTCGGAACCGCCTCCGGAATGCCCTCGTTCCATGACACGCCTCCTGTGTTGTAGAGTTGGAGTTCAAAGAAGTCGCGGTTGCCGGTATTCCTATTCTCAGCGAAGATGCGGACATTCATCGGCCCGTGAGGAAATTTGTCAGCATTGAACGAAAAACGGTAGCGTCCGTCCTTCGACGCCTTGACCCCCTTCGGAATGAGATTGACGTCATGCCCGTAGGGATTGTTGTCCGACTTTGCAGGCTGGCTCCATAGGAGAGCCTTGAAGTCCGTCATCCTGGCTGACGTGAACTCAACGGTCACCTTGCCCTTTACATCGGAGCGCAGTTCCGGGGAAATGACACTGATGTCCTGAATCCACCCGCCGTGGCTTTCGGATGTCTGACCGTGATTGAAGTCGGCATAGAAAACCTGAGCCTGCGTCATGAGCGCCGAGGCGAGAAGAAGAAATGTTGTGGTTATCCTTTTCATTGTATATCAGTTTATTTTCATTATTTCATTCGCGGTTCTCCGGCATTCTGAACGATGGTGGGCAGCTTTCCGGAGCGCTTGCCCACGTGCGGCACGGGCGCGGTCCCATAGTGAGTCTTAGAGTGCCGCCCCCGATGACCTCGCTATGTAAAATCCAGCATCTGTCGAGCGGCCTCCCGTTCAGTTCCGCGCTCTGGATGTACTTGTTGTCCGGAGCGTAGTTGTCGCACACGACACGGAATGTCGTCCCGGAGCCTGTATGCACGGCAGTTTCCGGGAACACCGGACTCGTGAGCACATACATCGGAAGCCCTGGAGTGACAGGGTAGAAGCCCATCATCGAAAACACCACAAACGCACTCATTCCGCCGCCGTCCTCGTCTCCGGGCTCGCCGAGCAGATCGTTGCGGAACCACATTCTCAGTAGCGTTCTGGTATATTTCTGTGTGAGCCACGGCTTCCCGGCATAGCAAAACAGATAGGGAACTGGCATGCACGGCTCATTACCCATGGAGAACTGCCCCACAAGCGCTGAATGATCTGGATTCGGTCCGTAAAAGTTGTTCTTGCTGACCTTGAATTCCTTGGAGAATGTGAGCAGCAGGTCCGCGCAGAACTGCTCTTTCCCACCATAGAGACAGATAAGGTCAGCGATGTTGTGGGGAACCTGCCACCTGTATATCCAGCCGTTGTTCTCGTCGTATGCCTCGCGGAAGCCATAGCCTCCGTACCATGTGTAGTCAACTGATTCGATAAAATTTCCGTGGCTGTCCTTAGGATGGAAAAAGCGGGTCTCAGGATTGAACAGGTTTCTGTAATTATAGGAACCTGCACGGAAAAAATCAGCATCGTCACGTTTCCCGAGAGTTTCAGCAATGCCGGCCATACACCACCAGTCATAAGCAGTTCCCAATGTCACTGCGACAGGTTGCCTTTTCTCGAAAGCATCCACAGCAGGGCAAGTCTCGCGTTCTCCGGGGCGCAAAGCCGGGAAATACCCCCTCTCAAGGTAAAACCTGTCAAGTTCGTTGGCCTCCGCGTCCGACCACGGGACAAGAGTCTTTTTCAAAAGCGCGATGCGGCAGGCATCGTAGGCGGCATCAAGGTCAAATCCGTCGAGTCCTTTGGCAAGAGCATCGGCAATCACGGCGATGCCGTGGTTACAGTTCATCCCATGGTTGTCGCCCGTAACCTGCGGAAAAGTCGGAATCCATCCCTTCCCCGAAAGCGAGGCATACTTCACAACAGAGGAAATCATGTCCACCTCGGTCTCGGGGTCTATGATTGTGCGGAGCGGATGCACCGCGAGATAGGTGTCCCAGAACCAATCGTCGGTGTAGTGGGGACGGCCATCGTCAGAATGCACGGACTTGTCGGCGGCACTCCAATAGCGCCCGCCCTCGGAGATGTTCACCATCCTTTCATAAATCCTGTAAAGCGATGTGTAGAACACTGTCTTTTCGTCTTCATCTGTTCCGCTCACCTCTATCTTCGAGAGCGCATCGTTCCAGACTTTCCGTCCTTCCGCCGCGACCTCATCAAGGCCCTTCCCGGCAATTTCGGACTGCATATTTCTGCCGGCCTGATCCACGTCGATGAAAGAGACACCATATCTTGCCGTGATTTCCGGAGAATCGAATTTCAGAACCACCATACGCCCATCATCGGCAACAGAGCAGGAAACAGGAGACGGGGAGAAGGTCATGTTCACATACGCCCTCGTTCCCTTCACGAGTTCGCATAAGCCCTCCACGGCATTCCCCATGCAGCCCAGGCTTCCCTCCTTCACCCGCACGGCAAGCCCCGTAGCATCGGAATCATAGCGGAAGGAACAGACCGCAGAGCGACGCGAAACGGCATAGCGGACAAAGACGTCCTGCTCGTCGAGGCGGACCTCGTAGCTGTACGGAGTGGTCTTCTCATTGTCGTAGGAATAGTCTGCCGGAATGTCGTCCCCTACGAAAGGGAACAGCGCGAATGCCTGCTGGCCGCGGTGGGCGGTCTGAAAGACAGGCAGTCCCGCAATGCGCATGGACGTGTGCTCCCGACGCAGCGGAGTGAGCCTCAGCATGCTGTTAGGAAGATGCACCGTAGGATATGTCGGCACCAGCAGATGACTGATGTTGCCCATATATGGATTCACATAGTCAACAGGGTCTGCGTTTCTTTTTCCGGAACATCCGGAAAGAAGCGCGGCCACGAGGAGAGATCCGGCAATATTTTTCAAACTTATCATAGTCTTTCTGATGTCATTTCAAACACAAGTCGTCCTCCCTTCATAATCCTTTCGTGACTTATCGTCGTCCCGAGCGTCTCCCCGTCGATGGAGGCCGATTTCACATATTTATTGTCAGCGGACAGATTCTCTGCAACAACGGTGAGTGTCCTGCCGTTCGGAAGCGAAAGTCTGATCTGAGGTATCTGTGGGGCACCGAGGACATATTCACCGGAAGCAGGATTGAGAGGATAGAAGCCCATTGCGGAGAAAAGGTACCATGCCGACATCTGCCCGCAGTCGTCGTTGCCGCAGAGGCCATCCGGTCGGTTCAGATAAAACTTGCCAAAGATCTCACGCACCACTTCGGCAGTCCGGGCTGGGCATCCGGCAAGGGTGTAGAGATAGGCAACATGATGGCTCGGCTCGTTTCCGTGGGCATACTGCCCTATGAGTCCGGTCACATCGCCGACAAACCCTGTGACCGCGGCACGCTGCTCATTCACGAAGAGAGAGTCAAGGCGTCCGATGAACTTTTCCCGGCCTCCGAGAAGTTCTATGAGCGAGTCCGGAGCCTGAAGCACATGCCAGAGATACTGCCATGCGTTGCCCTCCGTGTAGTCGCCCCCAGAAGTGCCCCCGTGCGAAAGGGCAAGCTTGTCGAAAGGAGTTCTCCAGCCGCCATTCGAGTCCTTTCCACGGAAAAAGCCGCTTTCCGGGTCAAAAAGATTTTTGTAGTACTCCGCCCTGCGGTCGAAGAACCTGCTATCCTCCACGCGGCCTAGCCTTTCCGCAAGTCTCGCAGCGCACCAGTCGTCATAACCGCATTCGAGGGTTCTGGAAACCGATTCCTCAGGTATCAGGTCGAACGGGAAATAGCCGTATCTGTCGTAGATGTCCCACTCGCTCCTCCAATGGCTCTCCGTGAGGGAGGCGCGGACGGCTTCGTATGCCTTTTCCGCGTCTATCCCCTCAAGTCCCTTGAGGCTGGCTGACACCACGGCAGGGACACTGTGATTGCCGACCATGCAGTAGTTCTCCTTGCCGCACAGAGCCCATATCGGCAGAAATCCCACGGCATCGTACTGCCCTATCATGGAATTGACGATTTCCGTCATAGTCTCCGGATACATCAGAGTGTAGAAAGGATTCGCCGCACGGAATGTATCCCACTGCGAGAGTGTGGAGTAGTATTTTCCCGTCTCTGAATCATGTATGTTTCCGTCGGCTCCGCAGTAGCGGCCATCGATATCGGCAACATTGTTAGGCTGGAGAAGAAGATGGTAGAGAGAGGTGTAGTATGCTGTCTTCTGTGCCGTGCTGCCCTCAACGGAAGCAACGCAAAGGCGGTCCCTCCAGCATTTGCGGGCGGCATCGCGCACCGCATCAAAATCCCATCCGGGAAGTTCGGCTTCGATTGCCGCACGGGCTCCATCGATGCCAACGTATGAGAATGCGACCTTCACTAGCAGTTCCTCCTCACCACCGCCGAAGTCAAGCACATATTTTCTGGCCTTGTTCCGAGGATCGCCCGGCATAAGGGTCCTGCCGAGAACAGGCGAGTTGAAGCGTATCACATAGTAGAGTTTCCTGTCCACCCACCCGTGGAGTTTGTTCCATCCCGAAACCGTGCGGTCGTCCTCGAAGCGCACTTCCGAGTCCAAAACCCTTGTCTCATAGTCGTCACGGGAGCGGGACTGGCCGGACTGGAGGTCGAGAAACAGGCTGTGCAGGGAGTCGCGGTACTGATACCGGTGCAGTGCGACGTGTTCGGTGCATGTCATCTCGGCAAGAACGGCGTTATCGTCAAGAAGAACCGAGTAATATCCGGGAGAAGCCGTCTGGAACTCCTTCCTGTATGAACTTCTGAAATCCGGTGCGGCGGAAGTTTTAGAAAAAGGCATCATAAGCACATCGCCAAGGTCCGGTATCCCCGTGCCGCTCAGACGGTTCTGCGAGAAGCCCCATATCATGTCGTCATCATAGACGTAACCGCTGCAATAGTCCCAGCCATAGTTCCCGCTCTGCGGGCCGGGCTGCATCGCGCCGAAGGGACATGCTGCATTGGGAAAGGTGTGTCCGGTGTATGCGGTGCCGATAAACGGATCCACATAGCCGCAGACATCTTCTACCTGATGTCCGCAGGAGACGTACACAGCCGCCAGAATGTATAATGCTGCTCGTTTCATAAACTATCTTTTGAATTCAAGGATTAAAGGATGGTTGGTCATGGTGAGGTTCACGTCGCGGACGGAGTAGAGATTCTCAATCGGATCGGTGCCGACCGTCGGGTCATATACCCTTATCCTGTCGTAGTATTTGTCAAGGGAAAGAACTATGCGGTCGGAGCCACCCTCATATTTCTCGCCCCAAACGACAAGGCAGAATGTGCCGTCCTTCTTCTGGAGGAGGAGATGGTGGACGGTGTTGGGCTTGTTACGGATGCTGTATGAGAGCGTTGACGGATTACCGATTGATTCGTCGTCGGCGAGAATGGTCGTGAGATTGTGGAGATAGTGCGCGGCGATTCTGGGCTTATAGTCAGGTCTGAAGAATCCGAATGTCTGGTTACCTCCCTCGTCAACGCGGTCGCGCAGGATGTACATGGAAGTGTATTCCCAGCCGCGCTTGAACTGGCAGAGATAGAGATTGAGGTAGAGCAGCCCCTGCATCTGTTCTGACACGCTCTCATTTATGGTCGTGCCGGTTTCCGTAGTCACGCGCCGCAGAGTCTTCAGCGTGTTCTCGTCATATCCCTCATAATTTCTCCCCCATGTGAGACCGAAGTTATCATAGAGTCCGTCAAGCGGGGAATTGCTCGTCGGATCCGAAGTCAGCCACGTCTGGTTGTTGTGCACGCCAGGCCAGCCAGGATGCACTATGTAGTTATGGCAATTTGCACAGTCGGCGTAGGTTGTGCCCTCGGGCATCACTGTGTTGGCCCCTTCGGGAATGGTGAGGAACTGCATCCCGACATTGTCATGCTCCGCTCCAGGTTCACTTATAGACCACACCGGATAGTCCTTCAGCACGTCATCCTCCTTGGCAAGCCTGTAGAAATCGGCATGAGCCTGAGCGAGAGCCTTCCAAGACAGCGAGCCGCCGGACTCGACGATCTTGCCGCTGTCCGGATCCCTATACTTCACCGTCCAGTTGTTCGGCTCATTGACCCCCTCAAGCGCAATCAGAGCGCCCATCTGAGCGACTTGTCTTGCTCCTTCAAGCGTCCATTCGGGAGCAAGCACTCCGTCCCGTATCCCAAGCACCATAGAGAATCTGATTCCTGCCTTCTCCCAAAGATAGCGCTGGTCATCCACTGTTCCGCCATATCCGGAACGAATCCACCTCGCGCCGAGATAGGTCATGCAGTCGAGAGTCTTCTCGATGTATTCGCCCCTGCTGTTGATTGACGAGTTCACACCGATGCTCGCGAGAAAATCGTTCGCCGGAATGGCCGTATAAGTCTCGTCCATGTCGTGATAATACATGGAATAGTCTATCTTATAGTCACATCCGCCAAGAATGAGGGCGGTGGAAAACAAAACGGGAAAAATTCTTTTCATAGCAATGAACTTTTTCTGTTACCACATCGGGTTCTGGGGCCACCCGGTAATGTTGATTTCGGACTGAGGAATCGGATAGAAATACATTTTCTCCTCGAATGCCCTGTCTTCAACCTCCGTCGGCTCATATTGGAAAGTGCCTCCCCTCTTGTTGATGCTGACGCCATGGACCGGGGAACTGAGGACATCAGCGGCAATCATCCACCTGCGCACATCCCAAAAACGCCGTCCCTCGAAAGCCAGTTCCACCCGACGCTCATTGCGAATTCTCTCGCGAAGGCCGTCCTGAGTCAGAGAAGACGGAAGGGCAGGCATCCCTACGCGGCGACGGATTTCGTTGACGGCCTGGATGGCTGTTATTCCGTAGCCGTGGGCGTCATTCGGGCCATAGGCCTCGTTCATAGCTTCGGCATAGTTGAGCAAGACTTCGGCATAACGTATTATGATCCAAGTATGTATACTCGATTGTCCGAGCGTGAGATTTATGTTTTCATCGACATATTTGCGGAGATAATAGCCCGTCTTGGTGGCCTGAGTCACGCCCTTGCCGTCACGCCCGCCTGTCCAGGCCTCGACAGTACGGTTCTTGAATGCGGCGTTGTTGGTGAGAACTGTCCAGGCAAGCCGCGGATCACGGTTCACATACGGGCCTTCCTCCGAGACACCGCTCCATGTGAACTTCGAGCCGTTAGCCATCTCGAACGCATCGACAAGTTCCTGAGTGGGGTTCGCGCCGCCGTTTCCGCCATCGAAGCCTACAGGGAAATTGGTGGACTCGAACCAGTTGCTGTTGCCGTCACGACGGGCAAAGATGATTTCCGGGGAGGTGTAGGAACGGAATATTCCCGGCCAGTCGTTTGAGAGCCTATAGCCGGAATCCGTCAGCGTCATCACGTCATGGGCGGCGTCAGCGGCATCAGCCCAGCGCTCGGCCTGCGTCGCCACAGACGCGTCCACGGTGACAAGTTCCGGGTAGTCATATCCGTCGCACCAAAGATCATCGTTCCACAGGTCGCTCGCGGCAAAGAGCAGCACGCGGCTCTTGAGCGCCAGCGCAGCCCCGGCCGTCACCCTTCCGAGGTCTCCCGAAGCGTAAACCTCGGGCAGATTCTTCGAAGCCTCGTCGCACTCGTCCGTGATGAACTCAATGCAGGTCTCAAGGGAATTTCTTTTCCGCGAGCTGTAATTGTCATTGAGCCCGTAACTTTTCGTCACCACGGGCACGCCACCGTAACGAACAATCAGCTCGGAGTAGAAATAGGCACGGAGAACACGCACCTCATACTTCCACCGCTGAATGTTGGCAAGCCTGACCTTGTAGATTTCCTGTTGGCTCTCGTTGGGGTCGAGGCGCAGGTAGTCCATCTCCACCTCATCGGATTTTTCAAGGAAAAGATTGGCGGCTCTGATGCCGTTCCAGAGATTTCCCCATGCTCCGTCCGGATTGTCAAGGGCGTTCCATGCTCCGGTGTTGAACTTCTGCACGGAACTGTTCTCTATCGAATGTTCAGAATCGTCCGTCGCGGAGGCGAGCATTGCTCCGTCAATGGCGTTCAGTCCGTTCGGGAGGTAGGCATAAACAGCCGTTGCCCTCGCCTGGGTGTTGTTGTAGTTATGAATCATATCCTCCTCGGTCAAACTGAGCTCAATCTCAGGATTGAGGCTGCACGAGGAAAGGAAAAGGAGGCAAAGAAAAACTGCCGTATTCATATATCTGCTCATAGTCCTCATCTATCAAAATCTGACATTAAATCCAAGACTCATTATCCGCACCGCAGGATAGCCGTACAGGCACTCGGGATCCGCCCAACCATCCATGCAGTCAAGCGAAAACACGTTCGAGACGTTCAGATAAAGCTTTATGTCCTCAATCCGCGCCCTCTTCAGCGCAGAGTCCCTGAACGTGTAGCCGAACTGAAGGTTGCGGAGCTTGAGGAAATTGCCGTTTCTTGTCCAGAAAGTCGAACTCTGATAGTTGTTGCGGTTTCCGGTGAGCGCCAGACGCGGGTATGTCGCGGTGTCGGAAGTTTCCGGAGTCCAGCGCCCGAGAGCAAAGGAGGAAACGGTTCCGTTGTTCTGGAATGCCTGATAGGGCCTGCCTTCAAGGTAGACCGTACGGTTGAACGCGCCGTGGAAATTCAGCCGGATGTCAAAGCCCCTCCAGCCCGCGCCGAGGTCAAGCCCGAGATTCATCTCAGGAGTCGAGGTGAATCCGACAGGCACGAAATCGTCCTGATTGATTATGCCGTCCCCGTTCTGGTCTCTGTACTTTATGTCACCTGGGACGACATCGCCGAAAATCTGTTTCGGGGAGTTGTCTATGTCCTCCTGATTCCTGAAGAATCCGATTGCCTCAAGGCGGAACGGCTGGTCGACTATATGGCCGGTGCCCAATCTGTAGGAATACTCCTGCGGAGCCTCTGCATTGTAAATCACCTTATTATGGGCATAACTGAATATTCCGCGGGCGCTCCATCTCCAGTCAGCGGCCAGACCGGAGTAGCCGAGCGTAAGTTCCACACCCGTGTTGTCAACCTTTCCGATGTTCAGATCCGGCATGGACACGCCGAGCCATGCGGGAACGACATCATAAGGCTTGGTCAGAATGTCTCTGCGGCGGTTCATAAACCAGTCTGCGCTGAAACTGAGGCAATTGAGTAACCTGACGTCGATGCCGACATTGACTTTCAGATCCTTTTCCCAAGTCACATCCGGATTTGCAAGTCTGTCCTCTACGTATGTGTCCATGCCGCTGTTGGACGTTCCGAAGAAGTAGGAGCCGCCATATTTCCAGTACTGGTTGTACATGAAACGGCTGCCTCCGATGTCGGCATTTCCAACAAGTCCGCAGGAAGCCCTGAATTTCAGGAGATTGACGATTCCGTTGCCGCGAAGAAACTCCTCGTTGGAAATGACCCATCCGATGGCACCGGCAGGAAAGAACCCGTAACGGGCATACGGCGGGAAGTTGTCGTTTCCGTAATATCCGGAAGTGAATTCGGCCATATAGCGTCCGCCGTATGTGTAGTTCACCGCAAACGCGAAGCCGAGATTCCGGTAAGGGAGAGAGCCGGACGAGGTCATGCTGTCATCGAAACCGAAACGTCCCATGGCTGAAACATGATGTTTCCCGAAAGTGCGATCGTAGGCAAGAGTGGCCTCGACCGCGAGGTTCCGCCACTGCGAGGACGATGACTCGTCTCCGCTGAGCGCGGTGTCCTCCCCGGTCATGTTATAGACCGTCTCGCCGGAATCGTCCTTGGCGATCTCGTATCTCGCGTAGTTCCTCGTTTTGTTTGAATAGGAGCGGAACCAGCTGTTGAAATTTATTCCGACGGAAAGGCTGAGTCCCTTCGTGATGAAGCCGAGGTCTTCGGTGAGCCTGATGGCGGCCTGCGCCGTGCGACCGTTGTAGGAGATGTATCCTCTCTCAGTGAGCTCTACAAGAGGATTCACATACATCGAGTTTCCTCCGGGCATTCCTTCCGCCGCAAAAACCGGGAACGCGTTTGACGGAACCGAGCTCATGCAGTCTATGAGGTTCCACGCGCTTTCGGAAGTTCCGGGAGTATATTTGTCCTCCACGGAACCGCCTATAATAAGCCCGGCCGTCAGCCTTGGAGTGAGGCGAACATCGACATTGGTTCTGAAATTATACCGTGAATGACGGTATTTCTTCCCATATTCGGCAGCAGTCTCCGGGTTCTTGAAAAGTCCGGTATTGTTCACTCCGTTAAAAAGCACGAAATATTTCACGGTCTGCGAACCGCCCCTTGCCGTGAGGTGATAGTTCGCCACGGGGCTGAGAGAGCGCATCATCTCGGAAGTCCAGTCCACGTCCGGATAGAGAAGCGGATTGCTCCCCGTCCTGTAGGCCTCAAGAGCGTTCTTGTCATAGAGCGGCACCTTGCCCTCGTTTGCAAGAGCCTCGTTGTAGAGACTGGCATAATCGTATGCCCCGAGATATTCCGGCATCCGAATGGCTTTCTGGAATCCGCACCTCACTCCGAAGTCTATCTTCAGAGGCCTGTCTGTCCCCCTCTTTGTCGTCACGACAAGCACTCCGTTCGCCGCACGGTTGCCGTAGATGGCAGTGGCAGCGGCATCCTTGAGCAGTTCTATCTTCTCTATCTCGTATGGAGAGAGCTGATTGAAGAAGTCTATTGTCGAAGGGAAACCGTCTATCACGATCTGGAGACTTCGCCCCGAACCGAAAGTTCCGACCCCACGCCCCCAGAGCGAGGCATCATCTGCGCCAGGTTCGCCGTTGGCCTGCGAGACAAAGAGTCCCGGCACCATACCGAAAAGCGTATTCGCCAGATTTGTGTTATAGGGGTCAATGAGCGCGTCACCCTCAACGGAAGAGACGGCACCGAGCAGATGCCCGTCCGAGACTGTGGTCTGCGGAACACTCCGCCATGCCGAAAGCGAATCCGGATCGGCTTCCGTCTGAGCCGAGGCAGCGGCAGACGCGCCAATGAGAGCAATGGCCGTCACTATATTCCTTATGCGTTTATTTTTCATCTTAATCATTTTAATCCATTAATATCCAGGATTTTGCACAAGATAACCCTTGTTCACCTCGTTCGTGCTGAAGGGATGGAGATACATCCGCCTGTTCCACGACCTCGTCTCGAAAACATACGGTTCATAACGGTATTCAGAGCTTCCCTTTATCGGAGTGATCCTTATCCCCCACATATCGCCCTGCATCACTCCTTCTTCCTCGGCAATCAGCCACCGTCGTATGTCCCAGAGACGGTGATTGTCAAATGCAAGCTCGACAGCGCGCTCGTTGCGGAGCCTCGCCCGGAAGGCGTCACGGCTGGAATCACCGTTGATGTCCGGCTGCCCACAGCGGCGGCGGATCAGGTTCACGGCCTCGCGGGCGGTAATACCGTAGCCATGCGCGTCATCGGCACCGTATGCCTCGTTCATCGCCTCCGCAAAGTTCAGATAGACTTCATTGAGCTGGTAGAGGGTGGAATTCGGAACGTATGTCCAGACCACCTCACTGATTTCTGACGGATAGAGCTTGTGGAGCCAGAATCCTCCATAGCAGGTCTTGGACTGCTTGCCGCCCTCAAAAATCTCCACACGCGGAAACTCAGAGTTCCATGAGGCGAGATTCCCGCAGATTGTCTGCGCGAAACGCCTGTCAAGACCGGCCATTTTCGCCTGAAGATCATCGCCTCCTTCCTCTGCCCAGATTTCAGGCGTGCCGTCACGCTTCTCGTACTTGCGCACGAAGTTAAGCGTCGGGGTGACTCCGCTCTGTCCGGCATTTCCCGGATAAATGTTCGGCGAAGGTATCGCGTTCCACGGCCATGTCCACTTTCCTATGGTCCCATGCGCCTTCTCCGCAAGTATTATCTCCGCATTATCATAGTGTTCCCATGAATACTGATAGTTTCTGTCGACTCCCTGGTCAGTGACGAGCGTGCATCCAACTTTCGCGGCGAGTTCAAGGCACTCCGCAGCGGCTGCGGCAGCAAGTTCCCAGCGCACGGGGTCATAGTTGCCGTAACATATCAGCCGGTCGTTTTCCCCGAGGCTCATATATGGTGACGCAGTATTGAACTGCGGAGATGCGGCATAGAGAAGCGTGCGGGCCTTAATCGCGAGAGCCGTCAGCTTGTCCACCCGTCCCCTGAGGCTGCCCTCCTGACGGTCAGGCAGTGCCGGCATGGCCTCCTCCAAATCCTTCAGAATGAAGTTCACAGTCTGTTCCACGGTAGCGCGAGGTATCTTGAAGTCCTCGTCAAGTTCGATATAATGGTCAATTATCGGCACGCCACCATAATGCTTGAACATCTCGAAATAGTTCAGGGCCCTTATGACCTTGGACTCGGCCTTGAGCTGTTCGGCATATTCTCTGTCAATATCTGGAACTTCGTCCACTCTCTTGAGCATGACGGTCACCTTTCTGATTGCAATCCACCTGTAGCTGAAGCGATTGTCATCCGTCCTGTCGGCGGAGATTGACGCCGAGTTCCAGTTGTTCGTGGAGTACCACGGCGCGCAGGTCTCCGCCTCGTCCGTGGCACCTGCCATGATTGTCCCATACGGGCCGCTCACGTCCCCATCACCATATCCAAGATTGGAGTGGATGCCGTATTTGTAGATGCTCGCGAGAAATGTCTCAACGTTCGTGGCGGACGAGAAGATGTCGTCCTCTGTGACATCCACGCTCGGAGCCTTGTCAAGGAAGTCTCCCATCATGGCCTCGCAGCCTGTTAGACCCATGGCAAGCAGAAGCAATATTCCATATTTCCTTATCATAGCAGCCTAATTATCAGAAGTTAATGTTCAGACCAAGGTTAAAGACTCTCGTGAGAGGGTAAGGTTCGGAGTTTGCCTCCACAACAGGAAATTCAGGGTCTTCACCGGGGAAGAGACGACACCATGTGAACAGGTTGTTGCCGTTCAGATATATCCTGAAACTTGAGATTCCCGCCTTCTTCAGCAGCCGTCCCTCCATAGTGTAGCCGATTTCGGCCGACTTGAGACGGACATAGCTCGCGTCCTCAAGCCAATAGGTCGATGTCACATAGTTGTGCTCGTCATTAGTGACGGAGAATCTCGGATAGACTATCTTCTGCCCGCTCTCGTAGCGTTCCCGGTTCCAGCTCTTGAGCAGGTCCTTCGATGCTCCGGTCTCGGTGTAGAATCCGCGCATGGTGCGGCGGGAAGGCATCGTGGAGACATGGGTCGCTCCCTGAAAGAGCAGCGAAAAGTCAATCCCCTTCCAAGAGCCGCCGAGCGAAACCCCAAACATGATTTCCGGGAAATTGGAATAGCCGATAGGCACTTGGTCGTTGTTGTCGATGCGGCCGTCTCCATTGATGTCCTTATAGCGGATGTCACCAGGCTGAACCCGGTTGTTATTCCACTGATATACAGGTCTATTCTCGTCGTTAACCTCCTCCCAAGTGTTGAAGAGCCCATCAGCGACATATCCGAAGAACTGCCCATAACGCTTTCCGGTACGGTACTGATAGTCGTATGGCCAGAAGACCTCGTCCTGATACTCGATGATGTTGTGGGCGTATGTGAAGTTGGCTTTGACAAACCCACGGAAAGCCCCGAACGTGTCGCTGTAGGTCACCTCTCCCTCAAATCCGCTGTTCTTCATCTTTCCGAGATTATATGCCGGCATATTCGCTCCGATGATATCCGGCAGCGTGCCCCTGTTCCAGAGAATGTTGTCACGTCTCTCCTGGAACCAGTCGGCAGTAAGCGTTATCTTGTCCTTCCAGAAGTGCATATCCGTCCCGACATTCATCTTTTTCGCCTTCTCCCATGTGAGCAGCGGGTTGCCGAGCTTGCCTTCGTCAGAACCGCGCCATGCCTGACGGGAGCTGTCCCACTCTCCGAAATAATAGGCCCCGTTATAGTAGGAATATGACGTCGGCCTGTAAAGGAACCTGTCTCCGCCTATCTTGTCGTTGCCGACGACTCCGTAGGATGCCCTGAACTTGAGAAAAGTGAGGACATTGTTCTTCGGAATGAATTTCTCGTCCGTCACCACCCATCCGACGGATCCGGAAGGAAAGAATCCGAAACGGCGACCCTTCGCGAAGTTCTCGGTGCCGTTGTAGCCCATGTCGAACTCGGCAAGATATTTCCCGTCAAACCCGTATGTCACGCGCCCGACTATTCCCTGATAACCGTTCGGAACGAGGAACGCGAGCGTAGGGTCGTAGTACTTGCTCTGGTTATAGAGAACAAGACCGCCTACATTGTGCCGTCCGAAACGGTGCGAATATTCGACACCTGCCTCCATGTAGAGCCTGCGGTTTTTTGAGGTCGAAGAGCCGTTCTTGACAGGACTCGGGTCACCGGAAGGCACATAGACGACTCCGTCTGCCGTCTGCCGCGCGTCGTAAGTCACGTTGCTGACCTCATATTTGCGGACGTTCAGATTGTAGTTTTTATAGGATATGGCTCCGCGGAGCTTCAGACCCGGCAGCAGATAGTCCATTTTATAGTTCACGCGCACGGAGCCGTTGAGGGTGTTGCCGTAGTCGCGATGCCACCCGTTGTTGTAGACGCCGATGGGATTCCACGTATCGTTGGTTATCTCGCTGAGAGTCACCACATGGCCGTCAATCACTCCCGGGGAACGGTTAGGCGGCACAGACGAAAGCATATCCATCAGAAGCGGAGTGTCCCAGTTCGGCCCGCGGCTGTCGTCCATCTGCGTCGAGAGGTCGACGCTGGTCTCAAGGTTCTTCGTTATATTAATGTCGAAGTTCGAGCGGAAGTTGTACCTGCGATAGCGTATCTGATTGTCATAGTCATGAGGTATGACAGCAGTGTTGAGCATGCCGTCCTGCGTGAAATAGCCGAGAGAGAAGAAATATCTTACCCTCTCCGTTCCTCCACGTATGTTGAGGTTGCTCTGCGACTGGATACTGAATTTCTTGAGAAGATAGTCATACCAGTCTATGCTCGGATAGAATATGGGATCCTCTCCGGTGCGGTATTTTTCAATCTGTTCGTCGGTATATCTCTTAATGTGGTTTCCCGTGATATAGGAATCATTCGCGTATGCCTCATTCAGCGATTTCGCATATTCATACGAATTCATGTTCTCCCTGAGGAACGGAAAGTTGGAGAGGGCCATGCTCGTGGAAAGACTGACCTTAGGCTTGCCGAGCTGCCCGCGCTTCGTGGTTATGAGAAGCACTCCGTTGGCACCCCTCACTCCATAAACGGCAGTTGCGGACGCATCCTTAAGAATCGACACAGACTCGATTTCATTCGGATCTATGTTGTTGTAGTTTGAGGATTCGATTCCATCGACCATTATGAGAGGGTCTTGACCTCCGGCAAATGTCCCGACACCACGGATACGCAGAGTGGACGCGTCCTTTCCTGGCTCGCCGCTTCTCTGAACGGCAAGAAGTCCCGGCATGCGACCGGCGAGAGCATTGCTGATGTTGGCCTGAGGAGACTGGAGGAGATCCTTGGTGGTGACGGCGGTCACGGAACCCGTAACCGTTTCCTTGCGCTGGGTGCCGTAGCCCACAACAACGGCATTCTCCAGCATCATCACCTCATCCGCAAGGCTGATGTCCAGACGACGGGATTCCGTAATCTTTACGGTTTGACTTTCATAACCCATGCAGTCAAAGTGAATCTCGGCACCACCTGGCGGAAGAGAGATTGAGTAGGAGCCGTCGGCTTCAGATAGAGCCGCGATGTTGAGGGCAGGAGCCCACACAGTAACGCCGGGAACCGGCTGTCCCGAAGAATCGGTCACGACACCTTTCACCACGGCACCCGTCTGAGAAAATGCCGGCAGTGCGGAGGACAGCAGGAAACAGAGTGCGGCCACGAAAGAGGAGGCCTTTCTAAAGAAAATACACCGGATGAATGCTTGATGTCTCATCTGATACCCTGTTAAATTTGGTTATTAACTCGGAACCGGCCTTCAGCGGGCATTGTTCCGTTGTAACACGTGGTTTACTTAAACTAACGACGCAAATTTATAAGGGTCGTATTATTTTTGGCTTAATTTAGAATTAACGCGGCAGGCAAGAACGCCAATTAACCATAGAATCAGCCACTGGCATACAAGAAAAATCAGTCGCCTATTATCTGCGAATACGAAAAATCCGGAAGCGTTCCCATAATCCTGCGGTAATCCTCCGTAAATCTGTCCCACGTCGAGCGTGACAGGCTTCGGTTGCCCTTGCGGTGGAGAGCTCGACAATAGATGCGTATCGCCTCTTCGTCAATTATGTCCTGAACTCTCATCGCGCGTGCAATCATTATCGACATATCGTAGTCGTCATCCCAAAAATGCTGGATTTTCACAAGATTTTCCACAATCATATTGGTGTAGCGGCCCTTGTAATCATCCAGCCACTCAAAGTCATTGTCCGGAAGCAGAGGTCCGTTCATCACGAGGGACAGCAAGCGGATCAGCTTTTCCCTATCATCCGGTTTAGCCAGCACATCCTTCAACAACTGCACGGCTTCAATGTAGTCGCAGCAGGAAAGATCTTCAAGGTCAAAGAACCAGTAACCGTTCCTGCCGGTAAGCTCAACATTCCAGACTTTGTCAAGTTTCAGGCGCAGCTTGCGTATGTTCACATTTCTATTGTTTGCGGCCTGCTTTCTTTCCATTCCGTACCAGAGCGTATCATCGAGCACCTCAGAGGTGACACCCACCGACTTCACGCTGGAGTTCATCAGAATAAGAAGCAGGAGCTGCCTTACTACAGGAGTGAATTCCGCAGTGATGTCCTTCCCCTCGGTGTCGATGATTGACAGCCCGCCGAGCAGACAGATTGATGACGGAGACCGCTCTGGAACGCGATGGGAAGCGGAAGCGCCGTCCGGCTCCGGCAGCGCAGAGCCTGTGTCGCATTTCCGTGTACGCCGTCTCTTTTTTCGCACTAAAACAAACACGAGGACAGCGCCGCCAGCAACAAGAACCGCAATGGTAGAAAGGCTCAGCATAACCGTATGAAGACATGATAGTTCACGGGGCTGTTGCCGGACAAGTTCTGCGGAAATAGGCGGATAGGCTAGTTCATAGACCTCTACCACATACCCACCTCCAGCCGAATTTGCGGCATTTGAGACTATTGCATAAAGACTTGTGGAGTCCGGACTGAAGGCCAGCTCGGAACAAGACTCGATGTCATGAAACGCGTATGGCACCGGTGTGCCGCAGAACACGGCCTCCGAAACTCCTGGAGCCACGTAGAAAAGGTTCAGCGAAGATGCCGAACGCCCGTTGTCAAACGCGAGAGACCATATCCGCCCTGACTTTTCGTCACGGACAAGGGTCGACGCCATGGAATAGTGATCATCAGAAAGCGAAAAATCAGAGACATGCGTCACCTCGCCCGTGTTTACGTCTATACGGTTGATGTCGTACATGTTCCTTGGAGACTCCTCCTGCCTGCCGGAAAGGTTGCCGTAGCCGCCCATGACCAGAAGACTGCCGCCGGACATGCCCATCGCCGCGAGATAGCGCGGAGCGATGCTTCCGGCAAGGTTCATATAATTCCACTTCCGGGTGTCGATGTCGCGGCTGTAGAAATCTGAATTGTACAGGTGATTTCCATAGCCTCCGAACACATACAGCATACGGGAAGAGGGCTCAAACCAGCGGCTGTGCTGCTGGTTTCTCGGGATGTTCTCACGACGTGAGGATGACCAGCAGCCTGTCCGGAAATCGAACATGGTGAATGCCTGAAACTGGACGCTATAGGAAATCAGTTCCCTACGCACCGGATCGTAGATCATCTGACTGCCCCCGCAGATAAACGGTCGACCGGACTTGACCTCAGTACGTTTCCTGATGCCATCGGAGAGTCCGATATCAACCACAGCCTCGTCAGAGGCCACGAACAGATGAGCTGAGTAGCGGTCAAAGGCAATCTCCGGCTGCGAGCCGAATTTCTCCGAGCAGAGCCTTGTCCAGCTTGTGTGCCTGTCTATCTCCCACACTCCATTGGCCACGGTAGCCTTCGCCCCACGGATTTCATCATACACCTCGGTTCCGTTGTTGCTGCAGAGTTTCCATTCCCCGATAATCCCCTTAGGAGTCGACAACACGATGTTTTTCAGCGTCATAGGAGCGACGTCAGTCGAATAGAAACGGTCGTCCCCGCAGGCCCCGAACCACAGCTCGACATCAGACAGATCGGACAGTTCATTACGGAAATGATGGGTGACAGAATCCACGCTGCAGACAATATCCCCGGTATCAACCATCACATTCACATGCATCCATCGCCCGGCTTCAAGCCTCATCTCGTCATGAAGCGGCACGTTAACGACCGTGTTTCCGTCACGTATCAGGACAATGTTCAGGTTTCCGGTGTTTATGTTCGCATTGATGTCAAGTGCCGAGCTGTTTCCGGAAATGAGGCGCATCACATAACCGTATGCGGCGTCCTCATGATTCAGACAAAGGTCAAAGTCGACGCTGAACCCGCGCCGCAGGTTCAAATGCCTGTCCGGAGTGAGATTCAGGGAGGTTCTCTCGTCTATAGAGTAACTGTGGGAGCGGAAAGTCAGGCCATAGTTGCACATAGGCAGTTCCTTCGTATAGTCTACCTGCCGAACCGGAGCACAAATGAGCGGCTGCCATGACATCACAGTCATGACCGCCATCAATATCCCTGACCTCAACACTCTCATCTTCAATACATCTGACTTTGTACCGGTCTATCCTTCCGAAGTATGTCCCGGCATTTTTCAGTGTATGTCTTCTTTAGGCGGAATGTGGCGGAACATAGCTCGGTCTCAGCATCCAGGCAGAACCTTGCGATATATTTTCCTGCATCGGCACGCCATGCTGAAGCCCGCTCGTTAAACGAGGCCAATTCACGCACGGAGACTCCCATTGTAAGCACTTCGGCATCTCCCGGTGCGAGAACCCGAGTCTTGGAGAAAGACTTGAGTTCAACCTTTGGCCTATCCATGTCCGGAGATTCCGGTGCCGAGACAAAGACTTCGGCCACATCGCTGCCGGCAACTTTCCCTACATTTCTTACTTTCACGCTGAAGAACACGCTGTCCGCCGTGACCCTGACGGACGGTTCACTCTGCTCGAACTCAGTGTAGCTCAAGCCATAGCCGAACGGATACGAGACCTGCTTTCCAAAAGTAGAGAACCAGCGATACCCCACATATATTCCCTCGTCATAATCTGTCCAATCCAGCGTACTGCGGTTTTCACGATCATATTTTCTGCGGTCAGCAGGCCGGTCATAGTCGTATGGAAAGTTAAATGACGACGGATCATCAAAATAATTCTCCGGAAATGTCACCGCCAGCCTCCCTGACGGGTTCACTCTTCCAATGAGCACGTCAGCCACGGCATTCCCACCCTCCTGGCCCGGATGCCATGCAAGCAATATCGCATCCGGAAGATGTTTCCACGATGCGGTGTCAATCACGCCGCCGACATTAAGCACAACCGTGACCTTCTTCCCGCGTGCATGGAAACTGTCGCAGACATCACGAAGCAGACTCATCTCGGCATCAGTCAAGTACCAGTCGCCCTTCTCAAGTTTTCTGTCGTTGTCTTCTCCCGCTGTTCTTGCAATCACAACGACAGCGGCGTCATTCTCTGAGGCAGCCTTCCACACATACCCGGAAGGCATCTCCGGTTCGGGAAGCGTGCGCCTGTTCCAGATGGTGTTCACGAAACCCTCGCTGCGCCATTTTTCCACATAATATCCGGCATAGCCGTCATAATAACGAACAAGTTCCCCGTCAAGCGACAGTCCGGCATTTTTCAGTCCTTCATCAAGCGACACCATATAGGCCTTATTCACGTTTCCGGAACCATTTCCGCCGGCAATCATGTCATACGCCGATGCCCCGAAAAGCGCGATTTTGCCAACACCTGCAAAAGGCAGGGCATTATTGTCATTCTTTAGTAGAACCATGCACTCGGCAGCAGCACTTCTGACCAATTCAGCATGAGACTTCAGATCCGGGGCGGAGCCGAACTCATATTTCCGAAATGACGGAGTCTTCATCACATAGCGCAGCATCCTCAGAACGCACGCGTCCAAATCCTCCATGGAGAGTTTTCCCATGCGCACAGCCGCAACAATCTCATTCACCTGTTCCGGATTTCCGGGTTCAAGAAGGTCGTTCCCGGCGGCAATCTGCTCCGCAGTGTTCCTTGTCCCTGTCCAGTCGGTCATCACAATGCCGTCATAGCCCCACTCTTCGCGAAGGAGCTCCGTGAGCAATTCCCTGTCCGACTGGGTGTCACGGCCGTTAATCCTGTTATATGAAGACATTACAGTCCAAGGCCGCGCTTCCTTCACGATGGTCTCGAAGCCCCTAAGATAGATTTCCCTCAACGCCCTTTGCCCGATGCGTGAGTCATTCCCGGAACGTTTGGTTTCCTGATTATTTGCGGCAAAATGCTTGACGGAAGTCCCGGCCCCCTGCGACTGAATGCCGCACACGAAAGCCGAGGCAATCTTTCCCGTCACAACCGGATCTTCGGAATAGTACTCGAAATTACGTCCGCACAGCGGGTTGCGCTGGATGTTTGCTCCCGGAGCAAGCAGGACATCGGCTCCATATTCCAACACCTCATTGCCTATCGCTGCCCCGACTCTGCTGACAAGCCCCACGTCCCAAGAGGAAGCCAAGGCCGTTCCCACAGGGAAAGCGGTGCAGTAATACGTGCGGTTGTCCCCGTCCCTCACAGGATCTATCCGGAGCCCTGCCGGTCCGTCGGCAAGCACAGTCGCAGGAATGCCGAGACGTTCCACCGAGGATGTCGTCCCGGCAGCACCTTTCAGAAGACTGCTGGAAGAACTCGTCGCCTCCCGACCCTCTTCATAATGATTCTGCGAGCCGACAAGAAGCGCGGCCTTTTCCTCAAGCGTCATGTTTCCGAGCACCTCCTCGGGAGAAGCGTCCCCGAGACGAATCTGTGCCATCGCTGTGAAAGAAAGCAAAAGCAGCCCGATGATAGTTATTAGTTCCCTCATTTTCAATTATCACAAACAGTTCCGCAAAAATAGCAAAAATTTCTAAATCAAGCCCCGTCAGAGCCGGTCTTGCGCGCTGTGCGGTAGAAGGTGTCGGGGTGCATAAGGGCATTCGCAGTCTTATTTCAGCAGCCGGTTCAGCAGCTCATCCAGCGATTTCTCATCGGTGACCTTGGCGTCGACAAGCTCGCCGTGGCTTATGAAGTAGGATGTCGGAAGCTTGGTGATATTGTATTGTCCTATGTATTTGGAGTTTGCGCCCTGCGAATCGCAGACGTTTATCCACGGCAGGTTTTGTTCCTTGACGACTTTCGCCCAAAGAGTCTTGTCGAGATCGAGAGCGACCGAGTAGATTTCGAGCCCACGGCTGTGATACTTGTCATAGAAGTGCTTGAGGACGTCGAGATTGAAGCGGCACTGCTCCGGATCTGAAGCCGTCCAAAAATGCAGCATCACGAGCGGTGCGTTCACCTCGCTGAGCTTCACCTTCCTTGCGTTGATGTCAGGCAGATCCACATCAAGGAACGAGACAGGCTCTGCATTGCGGAGGTTGTTGAGCATGGACATATAGTCCATCCTCCGCTTCGCTTCGTCACGAAGTGCCTTGACATATTTTGACTTGGGATATACAGTCTCAAGAGAATCGGCAACGTTGAGCATCAGAATACCATCCGTCTCCTGGCCGAACACCGGAAGCTCGCCGGTAAAGGACTGCCAGAACACAGGTACAACGGTAAGCGAATGGCTATTCTCGAGGACATATTTCACGGCGCTGCGGTAGTAGTCCACGTATGCCTGCCCGAGGTCGCGCTTCGCATGGGATATTTCCGCATCTGTAACTGCCCTGTCAAGATCGTATGACAGGTCTGACATCTGCTCGGACACTGCCTTGAAGTCCGCATCTATCTTCTGTAAACGCACGCAGTCATCAGAGCCACTCACGCTGTAACCGCCAATGGTGTCGAGCACAACGTCCACCTTGTCACCGCGGTCAAGAAGCAGGGACGCCACCTTCTTCTGGCCGGCATAAAGATAGATGAATTCCGGTTGGCCCTTTTCGAGAGCCACCTTGCAGACAGCCTTGCCGGACTTGCCGAGATTGAGTGTGTCAAGAACGGTGTACTTATTGACGTCCAGAGCCTTGACGACGATGTCGCTGCCGGAGTTTCCTGTCACGGTGATTTTCGCTCCACGGGAACATCCGGCAAGCGAAACGGCTGCAATCAATGCAAGAATAAATATTTTGTCAGTTTTCATAAGATTCAGAAAATAAAAAAAGACAATGGCCGAACGTGCGCCAGCCATCATCCTTAAAGATTAGAGTGCATTGAATTCACGCAATATGTCCGAAGCAATCCGGCTCATTTCCTCAGGACTCACTTCCACATGCTTGCCGAAAGCCATGTCAGACTCTTTCTGGAGAGGAACGAGGTGAATGTGCGTGTGCGGAACCTCCATTCCGAGAACTGCAACGCCCACCCTCTTGCACGGGACTGCCTTTCCGAGCGCCGTCGCAACCTTCTTTGCGAATGCACAGAGCCCGATGTAGGTCGGGTCGTCAAGCGCGAAGATGTAGTCATTCTCGACATTCTTCGGAATCACGAGCGTATGTCCCGCAACCATAGGGTTTATATCGAGGAATGCGTAGAAATTATCATCCTCGGCACATTTGTATGAGGGAATCTCCCCCTTTGCTATGCGTGTGAAAATCGTTGCCATAAGTCCAGTCTTTTAGATGCGTCCCGACAGACTACAAAGTGATGTCAATAATCTCGAACTTGATGATGCCAGAAGGTACCTTCGCCTCCACGATTTCGCCCTTGGAATGTCCCATCAGAGCTTTTCCGATAGGAGTCGTCGCCGCGAGCTTGCCCTTTGTAAAGTCCGCCTCAGACTCGCCCACGAGGGTGAACTCCATTTCTTTGCCGAGCGTAAGGTTCTTCACACGCACCTTATTGAGCATCTGCACCTTGTCAGTGCCGATCTGGGACTCATCAATAACCCTGGCATTGGCAAGCTGGTCCTGAAGCTTGGAGATGTTGAGTTCCAGAAGTCCCTGAGCCTCACGCGCCGCCTCATATTCAGCGTTTTCGGAAAGGTCTCCCTTATCTCTTGCCTCCGCAATCTGAGCGGAAATCACAGGACGCTGGGCAATCGCGTCAGCCAAGTCCTTCTTGAGTTTGTCCATACCCTGCTGGGTAACATAATGAATAGCCATAATATTTCTTTTTAATGTTATATACTACCAAAAACCGCCAAAGCCGGCGAAGACCAAATTTGCCTTCGCTGCTTACGGCGACATTAAAATAAACAGAGCCCCGCTTTCAACGAGCGGAACCCCAACTACCTCTGCAAAGATAGGCAATTTTTTCATCGAAGCAACAAATAATCCCGAAAAAGACAGCGAATCTTCGGGATTTTGAATTTCATCATTCGGCAACTCGGCCGAGAATTTCAAGGCAGGCGGCTCGGTCGAGCGCGAGTTGGTCGCGAAGGGCGGCGGTGGAGGAGAAGCGTGTTTCGCCACGAAGACGTTTCATGAATGAAATTCTGAGCGGGAGACCGTAGATATCCTCATCGAAATCGAAGATATTGGTCTCAATCGTGACATTTGTGCCGAGGTTCACCGTAGGGCGGGAGCCTATGTTGCACATTCCGTAACGGCATCCGCAAGAAAAAGAAGATGGCACGACATCGTCGTCCGATTCAGGAAATTCCACCCTCACCAGATACACTCCGTTCTCAGGAATGAGCTTCAGAGGCTCGTAGAGCTGCATGTTCGCTGTCGGGAAGCCGAGAGTGCGGCCGATGCGGTTGCCTGAGACCACCACTCCATTGAGGAAATAGTCGTAGCCGAGCATCGCCGAGGCGGCCTCCACGTCACCTGCAGATAGAGTTCCCCGAATCTTCGTCGAGCTGATGTCACCGAGTGCCGTACACGGAATTAACTCCACACCGAGACTTGAGGCAATGGCACTGACAGCCGTGGCGTCGGCCCCGTCGGAACCGACCCTGTTGTCGTAGCCGAATACCATCGCCGTACAGCCAAAGCGTCCGACGAGCCAGTCACGGATATACTGTTCCGCAGTCAACGAAGCGAACTCACGCGTAAACGGAATCACCTCCAACCTGTCGATGCCGAGAGCGCGGAGAAGAGCACGTTTTTCTGAAAATGACGTCAACAGACGCAGCTGCGGTGCATCCTGTTGAAGCACCGCACGCGGATGCGGGCGGAAAGTAACGACCACGGAGTCCGTCCCGCGCTCACGGGCGGCCGCGACAAGCTGTCTCACGACCGACCGATGTCCGAGGTGGACTCCGTCGAAAAAACCTGTGGCGATTACAGCCATCTTACAAGTTCAAAATCCTGTCTGTGAGGCAGAAGCGGGTTCTTCGCATAGATGCGGCCGGCAACCTGATAGACGCCTGTGGTCTCAGGAAGAACGGAAGTCTCATATCTGACGATGCCGTCGTTCACCTCAACTGGAGCGCACTCACATCTCTCGACTATGTGCATTCTGTTCTTAGCGTCCTGTGTTGCGAAAAGGAACTCGACTCCAATCTCCTGTGGGTCAAGATCTCCGATGTTGAGGACGGCTCCTGCCTTGTACTCATGTCCTATGGACACATTTCCTGCAGAGCTGTCCGGCTTGCTGACAGAAACAACCTCAACCTGTCCCCATGCGCGGCGCAGACGCTTCTTCCAGGAGGCAATCTCGCGGGCAACCTTGTAGTCATCTGCAACGAGAGACTCATAACGCTTCGACTGCGGCTGATAGTACTGGTTCACATAGTCAGTGAGCATCCTGTTCGTCGTGAAGTTGCATGCCACCTGAGCCACGGTGTTTTTCACATACTCAATCCATGAGGCCGAACGTCCAGTCGCAGGGTCCTTGTGATAGAATGTAGGAGCGATGTCGTTCTCGATAATCGTGTAGATTGTTGCAGCATCAAGTTCGTCCTGATAGTTCTGGTCGTCGTAGGTGCGCTCCATAGGCAGTGCCCATCCGCAGCCAGGCTTGTAACCCTCTACCCACCAGCCGTCAAGAACGGAGAAGTGCATCACGCCGTTCATCGCAGCCTTTTCTCCCGATGTTCCGGAAGCCTCAAGAGGACGGGTCGGATTGTTCATCCAGACGTCGACGCCCTGAACGAGATATTTTGCGAGAGTGATGTCGTAGTTAGGCACAAACACGATCTTTCCGATGAAACGCTCCTGCTTGGAGATGTCAACAATCATCTTGATGAGATCCTGACCCGCTTTGTCAGCAGGATGTGCCTTTCCTGCAAAGAGGAACTGCACCGGACGCTCCGGATTGTTCACAATCTCGTCGAGACGGTCGAGGTCACGGAAGAGAAGGTGCGCACGCTTGTATGTTGCGAAACGGCGGGCAAATCCGATTGTGAGCACATCGTCGCGCAAGGTGTCCTTTATGGTCACAATCTGTCGCGGAGAATAGTGGTTCGCAGCCGTGGTGTCCGAAAGACGCTCCTTCACCTCCGCGATAAGCTTCTTGCGAAGTTCAGTACGGACATTCCAGACAGTTTCGTCTGTCACCTTGTAGATACCCTCGAAGCAACTCTTGTCGTAGTGGTGCGTTTCAAATTCATTTCCGAATACCTTGGAATGAATTTCCTTCCACTCGGGAGCTGTCCAAGTCGGATAGTGAACTCCGTTGGTGACATAACTTACGTGCAGCTCCTCAGGCAGATAGCCCGGGTACATAGGAGCAAAGATGTTCTGGCTCACCTTGCCGTGCAGCCATGAAACTCCGTTCACCTCCTGGGAAATGTTGGCGGCGAGATTACTCATCGAAAATTTCTCGTTAGGGTCGGCACCGTTCAACTTGCCAAGGCCCATGAGGGTCTCCCAGTCAATCTTCAGACGCTGCGGATAGTGACCGATGTACTTGCGGAGAAGTCCTTCATCGAACGCGTCGTGGCCTGCCGGAACCGGTGTATGTGTCGTGTAAAGCGATGACGAGCGGATTACTTCCATAGCCTCGCCGAAACTGAGGTTCTGCTTCTCAATGTACTCGCGAAGCCTCTCAAGGCCGATGAATGCGGCATGACCCTCGTTGCAGTGATATACCTGCGGCCAGTAGCCAATCTTGCGAAGAGCACGGATTCCACCGACTCCCAAGAGAAGCTCCTGCTTCAGACGGTTCTCCCAGTCGCCTCCGTAGAGGTGGTAGGTAACCTCCCTATCCTCCTGAAGGTTGTCCTCATAGTCCGTGTCGAGAAGATAGAGTTCTGTCCTTCCGACATTTACGAGCCAAAGACGTGCATTGATGTTCCTTCCAGGGAAAGCGATACTGATTGTCACCCAGTTGCCGTCCTTGTCGCGGACAGGCTCGGCCGGGGTCTTCATGAAGTCCTGTGCGTCATACTTGGAAACCTGCGCTCCCTGTGCAGAGAGAATCTGCGTGAAATAGCCGTAGCGGTAGAAAAGTCCGACAGCCACGAGGTTCACGTTCATGTCAGAGGTCTCCTTGAGGTAGTCGCCGGCGAGTATGCCGAGGCCGCCGGAATAAATCTTAAGCGATGTGTCAAGACCGTATTCCATGCAGAAATACGCTACCGACGGGTTCGTCCTCTTCGCCTTCAGGCCCATATATTCGTCAAACTCAGTTTTCACCGCCTTAAGTTGCCCGAGAAACTCGACATCCGTGCTGAGTTTCTTGAATTTTTTGAGGCTCACGCGGTCAAGCAGCGCAATCGGGTTCTGTCCACAGGCCTTCCAGCTCTCCGGATCTATTGATTTGAAAAGATTCTTGGCCGACTCGTTCCAGCACCACCAGAGGTTCTTTGACAGAATCTCCAGATCCTTCAGTGACTCAGGCAAATGCCTTGAGACGAAAACACTGCTCCACGACGGCTGATTTACTTCATTCTTCTTGTACTCCATTGGTTTCTCATCCCTGAATTCCGGGAATGCTCCTTTTTCTGATATAACTTTATTTAATGCCTTTGAATATGCTTCCTTGTAATAGACTATGTTGTTCTCCCACAGCGCGATGTTCGACACGTCACGGGCATTGTCCATATAGCCCTGACGAGTTTCGGCCGTAAGAGACGCTATCTCGCGTATCCTTCCAACGGTCTCCTCGACGACGTTGTTGTAGTTCGAGTCGTTCCTCGTGACCACCGTGATGCCCGGGTGCTGCTTCCCGTAGTGTCCGCGAACCCACAGTCCAAATCCCGCGAGGGACGTCGTGAGAGTAGGGACCTTGAACGCGAGGGACTCCAAAGGGGTATAGCCCCACGGCTCGTAATAAGAAGGGAAAACTGCGAGGTCCATTCCGTTGAGGAGGTCGTAGTAGGACATATTGAACACTCCGTCGTTTCCGTTGAGATAGGACGGGATGAAATATACCTTCACCTTCGTATGCTCCGAATTGTCGAGCCCGAGATCCGCGAGACGATGGGATATGGCGTCATACTCGGGACTCATAAGATAGTGCGAAATCTGCGTCGTGTATGACGAACCATTGCCTCCGAGTTTGGCGACAAGTTCCTTGTCAGCCCCGTGGTGTCCCGAAGGTATCATTATGAATGCCTGTATGTTACGACCGCTGTAGTCGGAACGGTTGAGGCGATCGAGCGCGTCGATGAACACGTCTATGCCCTTATTCTTCCACTCGTAGCGTCCGCCGATGCACATGAGCATGGCGTCATCCGGAACCGCTGTCCCAGACATGGCAGAAGCCACGCTGATGAGCTTCCTGCGGGCTTCCTTGCGCTTTGCCGGATATTCCTCGTCGGACGGAGTGAAACTCGGCTCAAATCCGTTAGGCGTCACCACATCCACAGCACGTCCGAGAAACTGGCGACACTCCTGGGCGGTGATTTCGCTGACCGTCGTAAACACGTCGGCGTTCTGCGCGGAAATCTTCTCAAGAGAGTGACGGGCTATGACATTGAATTCCCGTGCCTTAGCATCAGCGTCATAGCTGTCGAGCGCGTCGTAGAGAGGCAGGTTGTTGCCGGCGATGCAGCGCCCTATTACAGTCGCATGGGTCGTAAAGACCGTCGCAATCGGAAGCCCGGTGCCCTTAATATAAAGAAGTCCAGCTCCAGTCATCCACTCGTGGAACTGCGCCACGACCTTGTCGGAAGGATAAAGGTTGTACTTGTAGAAGCTCTCTATGACCTTTCCGGCGGCGTAGCCGAAGAGCGCCGACTCCCTGTAGTCCCAGTTTCCTGTGAGGGAGTCCACTCTGAAACGCTTCCAATATTCCGTCAGAATCTCGTTCTGCGAGGTGATGAACTGCTTGAAGTCCACGAGTATGGCAATAGGTTGCCCCGGCACGTTCCACTTTCCGATTCTCACGCGGAGTCCTTCCGCAGCTGCTGCTGCCTTCCAGGACTTGAACAGCAGCGGGTCCTCCGTGAAGTCCGGATTGCTTGCCGTGTGCATCCACACGTCCGGTCCGATGAGGATGTGATGCCTCTTGTACTCTGTCCTAAGGTTTAATGCCTTGGTCGCTATGACCGTATAGATGCCGCCGACCTTATTGCAGACTTCCCAGCTGACTTCAAAAAGGTAGTCCGGCCTAATGATGTTGTTTTCCATTTATTCCTGTTCCTTTGAGGACAACGCCTGATCCACGCGGATCATGAAGTCGCTCAATACGTTCATATAGTTGATGAATGCCTCGTAAGGGGTGTCATACGGGTTGAAATATTTGTGTACGGCTCCGTCTGAGAAATACTTTGTGCACATATAGTAGAAGTGGTCGCTCTCCTGGAGATGTCCGAAATCGGCCCAAAGCTCAGCATCGTTCAAAAGGGAAAGTTTCTCAGAAAGTGAGTAGAGCTTGCTGAACGCCTCGTTCTGAAGCTCGTTTCCAAGCCATGCGGAGGTGTCGCGCTCCTCGTCCGCCCAAGAAATCGCATCAGGAATGTCGAGAATGGAAACAGCCTTGTGTTTCTTGGCAGCCCTTGAAGGGGTCACGAACTCGAACTCTCCGTCAGCAATGACAGCGGATGGAAGATATTTCATAAAATCGAAGATTCCTGTAGAAGAAGCCTGGTGCTCTCCGAAGGTCTCGTAGTCCATAAAGAGGTTCACAATCTCGCCGTCGCCGGCCTTGAGCCACGAGAGGTATTTGTCGGTCGTAAGCGGCCAGTTCTCCCAATTTCTGTCGGAGAAACGGAACGCGATGTCGTCGCTGAGTCCGGAATTTCTCAGAAGAAGTTTCTGGGCGTGCTTTGCAGTGGTCTTGTAGACAAAGTTAGGGCTTTGCCATCCGAGGATGTGCTTTGCACCTTCGGTGAGTATGGTCTTGAATCCGAGAGAGTCGACCATATCGGCGATGTCGTCCGAATAGACAAGCTCGGTGTTGCGGAAAGTCACCGGAGTCTGTCCGAAATAATGCTCTATCGCCGCCTTGTGCTTGAGAACCTGATGCTTGAACTCGGGCTCTGAAGCAAGAGACGCGAGGGAGTGGTAGTAGGTCTCGGAGAGGAACTCCACGCATCCGGTCTGGGCAAGCGCACGGAAACTGTCAAGAACCTCCGGGCAGTAGCGGTCGAACTGCTCAAGGGCAGTGCCGGTGATTGAGAAAGCCACCTTGAACGCGCCATTATTCGCCTTAATCTGTTCAAGAAGCAGCTCATTCATCGGGAGGTAGCACTTCTTCGCGATGCGCCTGAGGATGGTGCGGTTCGTGAAGTCATCGTAGTAGTGGGAATTTTTCCCGATGTCGAAGAACCTGTACTGTCTCAACCTGTTAGGCTGATGGACCTGAAAATACAGACAAATTGACTTTTTCATATTTATAAATCTTTAATTATCAAACACATGCTGTCACACATTCTGCCGCCTCCGGATTATCTCACGACCGACTCATAGACCGCCTTGACCTTAGCGGCGGCAGCCGTCCACTTGAGGGCGTTCACCTCGTCGTAGCCACAGCGGGTCGCGAAGTCGGAGAGAGCCGGGTAGTTCAGCAAGCCATAAATAGCGTCGGACATGGCATCCACATCCCAAAAATCGACCTTGAGCGCATATTTCAGCACCTCGGCGCAGCCGGACTGTTTGGAAATGATTGAAGGGACATTGGTCTGCATTGCCTCAAGAGGCGAGATTCCGAAAGGCTCGGAGATGGAAGGCATCACATAGACATCCGACAGGGCGAACATCTTCCTCACATCGTCTCCGCGAAGGAAGCCTGTGAAATGGAAACGGTCCGCAATGCCAAGGCGCGCCACGTGGCGGATACATCTGTTGAGCATATCTCCGCTGCCGGCCATAACGAAACGCACATTGTCGCATCTCTTCAGGACTTTGGCAGCGGCCTCGATGAAGTATTCAGGGCCTTTCTGATAGGTTACACGGCCGAGGAAGGTGACAATTTTGTCTTTCACTCCCCTCTGCACGGTGATGCCGGCACGACCGGAGAAGTCCACAGCATTGTGGACGGTGACAACCTTTGCAGGGTCAATGCCATATTTGTTGATGACGATGTTTCTCGTGAGCTCACTGACCGTGATGACCCTGTCGGCGGCTTCCATTCCCCTCTTCTCAAGATCATAGACACGGGTGTCGATGTTGTCGTCGCTCGAACGGTCAAACGAAGTGGCATGCACATGGACCACGAGCGGCTTGCCGGTGAGTTGCTTGGCGGCTATACCGGCGAGATAGGTCAGCCAGTCATGGGCGTGGATGACATCGAACTCGTCGCAATGCTGGAGCGCAATCGTGCCTCCGACCATTCCGTAGCGGGCGACCTCCTCCATAAGATTGGTGCCGTACTTACCTGAGAACTGATATTTCTGGCCGTAGGTTATACGGAAATCCTTGATTTGACGCGCCCTCTCTTCTTCAACGACAGAGGAGAAGTCCTCAGGCGAAACATACGGAACCATATTGGTGCCAACATGTACGAAACGGACCTTTCCGAGAAATTCATCAACCGTCTCTGACATGGTGTCAACGGCCACATCACTCGCATTTATGATGCGGACGGAGGACTGATCCTCGTCCCCGGAGGCTGACGGCATCACGAAAAGCACCTCGACACCGTTCTCCGCAAGACCCCTGGTCATTCCGTAGCAGGCAGTTCCGAGCCCTCCGGCAATGTGTGGCGGGAATTCCCAACCGAACATAAGTACTCTCATAATCCTATTCCTCCTTTATTTTTACCGCTTTCCTGTCTGTAGTCTGCTGGCGGTAACGGTCAAGCAGATATTCTATACGAAGCAGCGCCGCAGTACTGCAAGCCGATGAAATCGCGCCGTGCGGCTCGTGAGGAGGGTCTCCGTCGTAAAGTTCGGAGAACGCCCCGACACCGTGCTTGTAGATGTCTTTGTAGAAGCCCTCGATGAGATACTCGGCTCTCTTGAGGAAAGAAGGGCCAACCATACGGAAAGCCAGGTCGATGTAGTAGTCGAGCGGAATAATCCATGCACATCCCTGATGGTAGGCGAGGTCGCGTTCAATTTGCGAGCCCTCGTACACGCCTCTGTAAGCCTCGTTTCTCGGCGAGAGGGTGCGGATGCCACGGCTTGTAATCAACTCGTTTGCAATGGTCTGCATAATCGAAGACTTGTTTTCGTCACTCACCGGAGAATATTCCAAGGCGATGGCGTAGAGCTGGTTGGAACGCACCGCAGGTCCCTGCCCGGCATTGTCGACATAGTCTGCGAGATAGCCGCGTTCGGGAATCCAGAATGTCTTTTCGAAGTTCTCATCAATCAAAGTCTTGATGGCGTTCCACCTCTGGATAAAGGCGGTGTTTTTCGGTGCAAATCTCTGCTCCATCTCAAGAGCGAAGCAAATTGCGTTGTACCAGAATGCGTTAGTCTCGACTTGGTAGCCGGCACGCTCCGTCACAGGAATTCCGTTCACATAGGCGTTCATCCAAGAGAGGGCTGTGCGCCATTTCTGACCCCATAGAAGTCCGTTAGGGTGAACTGCCACTTCCGCGCGATGTCCCGGAAGATAGCTTTCAATGATGCCCTTAATCACAGGACCATATTTTTTCCAGACTTTTTTCGCGTCTGCGCCAAAGGCGATGTACTGCTGGAGGTCGTCGGCAATTCTGAGTGGAGCCTCAATCTGGGTGGTACGGGTGTAGAGTCTCTCGGCATTGTCAGCAATGAGATTGTCGAGAATCTCCTCGAATTCTTTTGCCCCGGCTCCGGCATAGAGAGTGAGCCCCGGAAGTGCGACTATGGTCTCTCGGAGAAGTCCGGTTTCAAGCCACGTCAACCCGGCGTCTATCTGTTTGTGACCATTTCGGTTGCAGATGAGAAGGTCTGCATTGTACTTGAGAAGATCCAGATTGGATGTTATATTTCCCTTTTTCTTTACAATCGATGTGAATTTGCGGGAGAGCCCTTTTGCGTCTTCAACAGCCGTCGAGCCCGAAACAATCACAGATTCGCCCTTTCTGAGTTTGAGTGAGAATGTGCCCGGGACAAAGAGGTCTTCCTTGCAGTCGAATCCGCGGCGATACTCGTCGGTGTAGGTGATTCCCTTGTACCACGATGGTGCATAGCGGAACTCCGAAGCCTTCGAGAACTGGAGATTGAGGTCCGGAAATCCTTCATACATATTGAAGGAAACGCCGTTTTCAAGTTCACGATAGCCGGTGCGTGCCTCAGGGTTTTCCTTGGTCAGCTTGTGAATGCAGCGGAACGCAAGGAACGGCTTGAGAATAAGTTCACAGGAAGCCGGAGAGGAAACGATTTCATATTTAATCATCACCTGATCGGAATCGGGAGCGAGGATTACGGATTTGCGTAAGGTCGTCTCTCCGATTTTGTAGGTCAGAGTCGGAACCGGAGCTGCGGTGAAGTCCACGATGTACTTGTGTCCACGTGGTTCATAGATGTCGCCGTAGCAATGGATTCCAAGATTGAACTGTCTATGGTTCACCACGATGCTCTCATCCAGGCCGGAAAGCAGAATGTGCTTCTCTCCTCCGAAAGCGTCGACGGGAACTGCCAGCAGTCCATGATAGCGCCGCGTGTTGCAGTCCACAACTGATGTGTTGCAATACGCCCCCGTCTTGTTCGAGCCGATGATTTCTCTCTTGAGCGAATACTCAAGATTCACCAGTTCGGATTTGTTAAATGAAAGAAAAGCCATATTTATACCTATCTTTTGTTTTTCATTCTATCGTTTCTCCAACACAACAGCACAACGGCTCGGCAGATAGAGATAGAGAGTGTCATCGTATCTGTCGTTCCCATTGGCGTTCTTTTGTGGAACCGTAAAGTGTGCGTCGTGCGAAAGCCGCCCGAATCCATCGAATTCCGGTTCATCGGTGGTCAATATGTCAACCCATTTTCCCTGCGGAGCCGCAAAGCCGTAATCCACAAATGATTCGGTCGGGTTGAAATTCGCCGCAAATATACAATTTTTTCTGCGGAAAATAAGAATTTTTTTCTGTTCGTCCTGAACAAGCAACTCCGGAGCCTCGTCAAGAATGCCTTCCGACTTCGCCATTCCAATCATTGCCTTGTCGAAATTCCGCAAATATTTGTAGCGCAAATAGTCCGGCTCGGCGAGTGACCACTGCCTCCGGGCATATTTATAAGACCATCCGTTCCCCTCGCGAGGAAAGTCAATCCATTCCGGATGTCCGAATTCGTTACCCATGAAATTGAGGTATCCGTCCCCTGCGGTAGCGAGCGTCACAAGGCGTATCATTTTGTGAAGGGCTATTCCCCTGTCCACCACCGGTGACTGCGAGTCCTTGTTCATCGATGTGTACATCTGGGCGTCCATAAGACGGAAGATTATGGCCTTGTCGCCCACCATCGCCTGGTCGTGACATTCGGCGTAACTGATGGTCTTCTCGTCGGAGCGTTTATTCGTGAGCTGCCACCAGATTTCGCCCATACTCCACTGCTCGTCACGGAGGGTTTTTATCCATTTAATCCAGTTGTCGGCGATACCCATTGCCATCCTGAAATCAAATCCTACTCCTCCCGCCTCGAAAGGTGCCGCAAGCCCCGCCATACCGCTGACATCCTCCGCAATCGTGAATGCATTTGGGTTCACTTCGCGTATGAGCATATTCGCAAGTGCCAGATATTCAACGGCATTCTCATCGACAGAGTTGTTGAAATAGTCGTCATATCCGGTGAATGCCCTTTCGAGTCCGTGGTCCCAGTAGAGCATACTTGTAACGCCGTCGAAACGGAACCCGTCTATGTGGTACTCCTCCAGCCAATACTTGCAGTTGGAGAGGAGGAAATATTTGGTTTCGTCTTTTCCGTAGTCGAAGCAGCGTGAGCCCCAGGCAGGATGGTGTCCCTGCGGGCCTTTGTAGAAATAGAGGTCTTCCCGTCCGTCGAAAAGGCTGAGTCCCTCGGCTTCGTTGTCAACAGAGTGGGAGTGAACGATGTCCATCACAACGGCAATACCCTTTGCGTGCGCGGCATCGACCAGAGCCTTGAATTCTTCCGGTGTGCCGAAACGCGAACTGAGCGCAAAGAAGTTGGAGACCTGATAGCCGAAGGAGCCGTAGTATGGATGCTCCTGAAGGGCCATTATCTGGAGTGTGTCATAGCCGAGGTCGACGACTTTAGGAAGAACATTTTTCCGGAACTCGGTGAAGGTCGAAACTTTCTCCTGTTCCCCGCTCATTCCTATATGGCATTCATATATAAGGGGGTGCGGACGTTTGCCCGGACGGCGGTGGCGCCATCTGTAGGGCTTTTCCGGCTCCCAGACTTCGGCGCAGAAAGCCTTTGTTTCAGGGTCTTGAACAGTGCGGGTGACATAGGAAGGGAGTCTTTCCGCTCCGCCTCCCGGCCACTCGATGAAGAGTTTGTAGAGGGTGCCGTGGCTGAGGAAGATGTCGTCAAGGACAATTTCCCAGTTCCCGCCCCCGAGCGGTTTGAGAGCATAGGCCTCGCTGCGCTTCCAGTTGTTGAACTCCCCTATCAGATAGATTCTCGTGGCGTTCGGAGCCCATTCGCGGAACACCCATTTGCCCTCCGGCGTGCGGTGGAGTCCGTAATAGAGGTGGTTGTTGATGCCTTTTGCAAGCGAGCCGTCCACCGAGAAGCGTTCCCTGGTCGCCACAATGCGGTCGTGACGGGCATCAATAGCCTCTTTATAAGGCCTCAGCCACTCGTCCGTTTCGTATATTTTCTTGATTTTCTCCATAATTTCAGATTTTATGGTATTAGTTCAGTGCCCTGTCTCTCACTCCTCGGAGCCAGGCTTTGCAGCCTCCCGCGAGTTCGTTGGCGCGACGGACATATTTGTCGATATCGTCAATCGGCGTGTCCGGATTCTCGAGTGTCGACACAATTTTTTCGAGTTCCGCGATTGCCGCATCATAATCGAATCTTTCTTTATTTTCCATACATTCCGACATATAACATATTATCGTTTAAGCCATTATAGCCATATCGCCCAAGCCCTATCCGCATCATCATACCGTCGTTCAAAACCCTATCTGGCATCATCCGCACCATATTCCCGCATCCGCAAATTTCTCACCACTGCCTCGACTTCCCCGTCGGCGAAAAGCACACGCAGCGAATCCCCGTCCTTTAGCGACGACGCCTTTTTGACGACGACGCCATCTCCTCCGGTGACAAGCACATAACCCCGTTTGAGAATGTTCCGGGGGTCAGAAGAGAGGATCCGAGTGAGCAGGTTTTCGACACGCATCTCCATCATATTCAATCTGTTGGAAATGGCAAGACGCATCCTTGAAACGAAATCTCCAAGCCGCGCGTCTTCGCTTTCGAAAATCCCGAGTATCTCGTCGGCAAGGGCAGTGGGAGTCTTTAGGAATGAATATGCGACCATATCGCAAATGTGATAGTCGCGGTCGTGACCCACAGCTGTAAGCACCGGAATCGGGCAGGTGGCAATGGAACGGGCCATCAAGTAGTCGTCGAAGCAGGCAAGGTCGAGCACCGAACCGCCTCCGCGCAAAATGAGCACGGCATCAAAGCTTTCTCCGCAGGTCGCGATCTCATTCAACGCATCGCAGACCGACTGAGGGCAGGCGTCACCCTGCATAGCAGCCGGAAAAAGCCGGAGTTCGAACTTGAAGCCGAATTCGTTTTCGTCCAGATGACGCATAAAGTCACCGTAACCGGCCGCATCTTCAGAGGAAACGACGGCGAAGCGCCAAGGCAGCGAAGGAAAGGCAAGCTCTTTCTGCAAGTCCATAAGTCCCTCGTCCTGAAGCCTTTTGATGGTTTTGCGACGAAGGTATTCCTTTTTGCCGAGTGAAAATTCGGGGTTGATGTCAACAATGGAAAGGGAAAAGCCGTAGAGTTCGCTGTAGCTGACCTGCACCTGGACGAGAATCTCCATTCCCGGACGCAGCGACTCTCCCGTCACCGACTCGAAGAACGGCTTAATCACCCGCCACTTGGAAGCCCAGATTACAGCCCGGGACTTTGCAACCACACGCTCATCCTCAGTCTGCGAGAGCTCCAGATAGCAATGCCCGCCCAACTTCGCACTGACCGAAGCGACTTCCGAGCGCAACCAAATCCTCTCCGGGAACATCTCCTCCAGTCCCTCGCGCACAAGTGACTGAAGCTCCAAAAGATTCAAATATTCCTTTTCCAAAGCGTTCACACAATTAATCGATGTAAAAATCACATCTTTGCAAATTTAGGCAATAAAAAGGAATAAAAAAATATCAGATTATAGTTGTTCTTGGACTGTTTCGGGTCAAGGTTCTGTCAACAGCGTCTGCCCATCCTTTCTTTGCGAGAGCAACAAGATCCGGCGCCATTGTCGGAGTGAAAATCCTTTCCGCCTGCCACTGCCGCTTCACCTCGTCGATACTCTTCCAAAAGCCCACTGCCAGACCGGCGAGATAGGCCGCACCCAAAGCCGTAGTTTCAGTAACAAGAGGCCGAACCACTTTTGTTCCAAGCACATCCGACTGAAACTGCATCAGAAGATTGTTTCGCGACGCTCCTCCATCCACTTTCAACTCACCCAACGGAACTCCCGCATCCTTCTCCATCGCAGAAACTATGTCCATAGTCTGAAAAGCGATGCCCTCCAAAGCCGCACGGGCGATGTGAGCCGCAGTCGTGCCACGAGTGATGCCGTGGATGCTTCCCTTCGCGTACTGGTCCCAATACGGAGCGCCAAGTCCCGTGAGAGCCGGCACCATATACACGCCTCCCGCATCCGAAACCGAAGCGGCAAGCGCCTCAACCTCAGACGAACTTCGGATGATTCCAAGCCCGTCACGCAGCCACTGCACGACAGAGCCCGCCACAAAAATCGACCCTTCAAGCGCATAAGTCACCCTTCCATCGAGTTTCCAGGCAATTGTAGTCAGCAGATTATTCTTCGACACGATAGGTTTCTCTCCGGTGTTCATAAGAAGGAAACATCCTGTGCCATAGGTGTTTTTGACCGCACCCTGCTCTGTACACATCTGTCCGAAAAGCGCAGCCTGCTGGTCGCCTGCAATTCCCGAAACCGGCACATCCTCCCCAAGGAGCGAAGTCCGTCCATAAACCTCGGAAGAAGACTTCACCTGCGGCATCATAGAAAGTGGAACACCTAGAATATCAAGAAGTTCCGCATCCCATTGGAGCGTATGGATATTAAAGAGCATCGTCCGCGAAGCATTGCTGACATCCGTCACGTGTTCGTGTCCACCGGTCAGATTCCACACGAGCCAACTGTCAACCGTTCCGAAACGCAACTCTCCCCTTTCCGCCCTTTCACGAGCCCCGGGCACATTTTCCAAAATCCAGCGAATCTTCGTTCCGGAAAAATATGCGTCAATAATGAGTCCCGTCTTGCTACGAATCATTTCGGTGAGCCCGGCTTCCTTGAGAGAGTCGCAATACTCGGACGTACGGCGGTCCTGCCAGACGATAGCATTGCAAATCGGTTTACCCGTCGCTGCATCCCAGACAATGGTAGTCTCCCTCTGGTTTGTGATGCCAATCGCCGCAATGTCCGCACCTCCCAGTCCAAGAGAGGTCACAGCCTCCGTCATCACCGCATATTCCGTTGCCCAAATTTCCATCGGGTCATGCTCCACCATTCCCGGACTTGGGAAATGCTGGGTGAACTCCTTCTGACACACGGCCTTCGCCTCACCTTTCCGATTGAAAACGATTGCTCTTGAAGAACTTGTGCCCTGGTCGAGAGCGACGATATATTCTTTCATTTTCGTATGTTATTATTATGTATGTTATTGTATGTTCTCAGCAATCTGCCGCACAAGGCGCTCCCTCGCCTCAACGCTCGCCCAAGCGACATGGGGAGAGAAGCGCAGCCTCTGAGGATGAGAAACTTTCAGCAGCGGACTGTCCGAAGGAAGAGGCTCTATGGCAAAAACATCAAGCGCCGCACCCGCAATCGTCCCATCATCCACAGCACGCGCAAGAGCCGCCTCATCCACAATGCCTCCGCGACCGGCATTGACCAAAAACGCCGAAGGCTTCATCAAGCTGAGTTCTTCCTCGCCAATAAGTCCACGAGTGCGTTCATTAAGAGGAGCGTGAATCGAAACCACATCTGAGACTTCCAGCAGTTCCCGCAGCGGAAGTGACGGATATTCAGCACAATGCGATGTGCCGGAAGTCGAATAATAGACCACTCTCATTCCGAAGGCATCGGCCACTCGTGCGACTTTCCTGCCGATATTCCCCATTCCGATGACACCGATTGTCTTCCCCGAAAGTTCATTCCAAGCGACGCTTACGTCCGTAAATATTCCCGAATTCGAATAATGACCGCTCTTCACTGCGGCATCGAAATACGGAGCATTCCCCATAAGAGACAGAATGTGCATAAAAGTCGACTGCACAACAGAATCCGTAGAATACCCCACAGCATTGCGCACCGGGATTCCCCTCTCCCAGGCATATCCGACGTCGATATTGTTCACACCGGTCGCAGCCTCGCAGATAAGACGAAGCCTCGGAGCAGAATCAATCAAAGTCTTATCTACCACTATCTTATTGACTATCAAAACGTCACAATCCGCGACACGTTCCCTTGCCTCTTCAGCGTTGGAACTGTCATAGAGGACGAGTTCACCTTTTTCGCGTATCGGGTCGAAAGAAACATCCCCCATCGTCGCAGCGTCAAGAAAAACAATTTTCATATTTATGTTCTGAATTATTTTAACGATTATTCAGCGTTGTGAATCCAAAGATAGATAATATTTCTCTTCCGCTAAAATTTGGCGTACCTTTGCCTCCCGGCCGGGCTTTCCGGAAAATGTAGAACATTATGATGTATATCACACTCGTCATAGTTGGCCTGATTGCGGGCCTGTTGTCCGGCTCGGTAGGGTTTGGTGGTGGGATGATTCTGCTGCCGGTTATCACATATTTCTACGGAGTGGATGTCGCTGTGCCTGTGTCGACTATCGCCCAACTGCTCAGCAACCTCAGCCGTGTCGGAATGGGGCTCCGTCAAATCAACTGGAAAGCCGTAGGGCAATTCCTTCTGCTGGCAGCTCCATTCACGGCCTTGGGCGCATTCGGATTCGCAAAAGTCCCTAAAGGACCTATGACGGTGGTACTATGCGTTTTTCTAATCATCTTCGCAATAATGAAACTGCGCGGGAAGATGCGTCTGCCACACAAACCGGCCACGATGATTGTCGGAGGCGGCGTCACAGGACTCATAAATGGGCTCTTGGGAATATCAGGTCCACTATCGAGCGCGGTTTTCCTGACACTGGACCTCGCTCCAGTCAGCTACATCGCCTCAGAGGCTACCGCAGCGGCAGCAATGCACATCATCAAGTCGATTGTCTATGGAAAAATGAGCCTTATGTCAGGCAGTATTTTCCTCAACGGACTGATGATAGGATGCGCTATGATGCTGGGCAACTTCATCGCAATGCGCTGCATCAAGAACATCAATCGCGAACTCTACCGGAAGATAGTCGCCGCCGTGATGATTGCCGTCTCACTTTGGCTGATTGTCTCCCAGTTTATCGGGAAATAGAGAGAAAGGGGACGGCAGAAGGTCAAAATCCCTCAAACTCCGCAAATCTTATAATATTTCAGGAGTCCACTCCGCAAATCTTTTAAGATTTATGGAATTTGATTAAGAATAGACGCCGCAACCAGAGTTGCACCGGATTTTATTTTGCTGAATTATACAGCACAAGTTTGCAATATTCTCATTATCTTCGCAAGAAACAGCGAAATGTGATTTGTGCTGATGATTTAAAACGTTGTCATATGGATAAGAGGAAACAGGACATAGCATATTTCATTTCGTTCTGCATTGAGCAGTACAAGAACGAAAAAGGAATCAGAGGTGCTGAGGCAATGGCTTTGCTGGCAGACTTGGCATCTCGGCCCGGTAGCCCTCTATCAAGATTTTCAAGACGGCCATACTTCGCAAATTAAAGCATAATGAACGCCTAAATGAAAGAATATGAGGAATTATCTGAAAACGATTCCGGAATTTGTCGGTTTTTATTTCCAACAAATTCCGGAAAAATTTTCCAATAATCTCCGGTTTTTGTGTCCTTGCATCCAAAGACATAGGATTTGAGTATATTGATGCATTAAATAACATATAAAGCTATAAAATACGAACATCCTCTGTCACAAATTCGCATCCACAAATTCCGCAAATTGCAGGATTCGTTCGGCGGAACGAGGATTGAAGAGCAGGTGTTCAAAGTCCCGTTTCTTGACAGTCAGATCTATGGTGGACAGTTTATCCTTGATTGCATTTTTCAACTGTTCCGCATCGTTTATTCCCACTCTTTGTGAAAGAAATTCGTAGGATGGCTTGGTCTGCTGCATAAGAAACATACAGTCATAGAAGTCTCGGCCTTTCGCCCTCGCGAGCAGAACCGACAGTTTCATACCGAGCATAACCGAATCGGGAGGAGCCGGCAGAGAAAAGAAGAATCCGCAGCGCTGGACGTGACGAGTCTCTACAGGATATGGCACGCCCTGGTCCTGAGCCTCTATTTTCAGGAGGAAACGCTCGTCCCTGTGACCTGTCAAACCGAGTTCAAAGAGAAATTCCGGGAAATAAATGTTGCGTCTGAAAGCCGTCAGTTTAGGATTGACCTTGTCGCGGGATTCGACATTAAGTCCGGAATTTTTCAAAAAAGCGACTATACCGTCCGTCATTTCCATAAATTCCGGTTCGGAAAGATTCTTACAATCGAAATCAAGGTCTTCGGAAAAACGGTCTATCCCCTTGATGAGCCGAAGATTCGTCCCTCCTATAAATGCGAGTTTACCGATATACGGAGTGTCCGCAAGATAGTCAAGTACCATAAGTTGTATGTACTCTTTGAGGATATGTTTCTGAAACGCCGCATTTGATGCAAGATGCGGCGGGAAATAGCCGTTGATATAAGAGATGTCTATCATATTCCGTATATTTTCAATAATTTCTTTACTCTGCTATCCAAAGCTCTGCATCCGATTTTACTGAGGTATTCCGTCAGGCGGTAGGTGTCAAGTTCCCCTGTCATAAAGTATTCGTCAAGACGTAGCTGTTCCAGTTCCGCTTCACTGTCATAGAACGGATAAAGATAGAGCAGGTCAAGCAGAGCCTTCTCGGGATGAGCCAGCAGCCATGTCTGAACGGGGCTGCCGACCGCGGATGTGGCAGGAGGTAAAGTAACGGGCTTGTAGCCGAAATACATTGAAGTCTTCAGGTTCTGATAGACATACTGCCCGAAACTGTTCTCAAAATGAGCGGTTTTCAGCGTCGTCACCGCAGTGATGTCGGTAACCGCCTCAGGAATCATTCCGTAAATGCTCAACGCCATATGGAGGCTGATGTATGACGGACGATATATACGGCAGGCCACATAACGCGAGAAATCGGGACGACGAAGCATTTCCGGAAATGCATACCACCCCCGCCGCAACTTTATCAGCAACTCGTCGTGTGACCAGCGCGTGAGGTTATTTCTATCAAAGTTTGGGAAACAGGCCCTTGCCTGATGGACCGAAAAACATCCGTCAGGCAGCAACTTTTCCCGAAATTCCCAATAGCTCGTCATTGCATTATATTTCCAAAACACTGCAAATATAATGCTTTTCAGAAACAAAATTCATTTCGTTCTGCAGAAAGAGGCTTTCGGAAGTCGTCACTTCTGTCAAACAATATCAAATAATGTCGTCACCAAGTTTCCACACATAGAGTTTTTGAAGAAAAATTTGACTATATTTGCGGCTTAATTCGGAGACGGGATTTCCTTGTCCGAGAAAAGTGGTCACATAAGATGAAAATCAAAGAAGCGCTTTTTGCTGGAAGCAGCACACGTGTGTCAGAAAGGCCGAAGCAGAGGTTCCCGGAATTCGCGTTCATCGGGAGGTCTAACGTCGGTAAATCGTCTCTCATAAACATGCTCACCGCCAACAGAAAACTGGCAATGACTTCGGCGAAGCCAGGAAAGACCCGGCTCGTAAACCACTTCCTCATAAACAGAAGTTGGTATCTCGTCGACCTTCCCGGCTACGGCTACGCCAAGGCTTCGGCTTCAGAGCGCCAGAAAATCCAGCAGGTAATCAACAACTACATAAACCTCTCCCCCGACATGGTCAACCTTTTCGTGCTCATCGACTCTCGTCATGACATCGGCAAGATTGACCTTGATTTTCTCATGGAACTCGGAGAGAGGAGGATTCCGTTCGCGATAATCTTCACCAAGGGCGACAAACAGGGTGTGAATGTGTTGGCCGCGCAGATCGAGAAGGACAAGAAGCAGCTTCTTGAGTTTTGGGAGGAACTTCCTCCGTGCTTCGTGAGCTCGTCGGAAACGGGAGCCGGACGCGAGGAGATCCTCGACTACATCGGAAGCGTGCTGGACAACCTCGGGAAAGACGATGATGGCACGCCGCAGAATACCGATGTGAAGTCTGCGGAGAAAGAGGAATGAATGGAGAGACAGTTTAACAACAATCAAAATATAGAGAAAGATGGATAGAGAGCATCAGATCAAATTGTTTGCCTGCAGGGCATCAAAGGATTTTGCCGAGAAAGTGGTAAAATGCCTGAATCTTGAACTTGGACAGTCTGAAACGGTTACGTTCAGCGACGGTGAATTTCAGCCGGCCTACCTCGAGAGTGTCCGAGGCGCGACCGTATTCATCATCCAGTCAACATTTCCTCCTGTCGAGAACCTTATGGAGCTTCTGCTCATGTGCGACGCTGCACGCAGGGCTTCCGCCTACAAGGTGGTTGCAGTGATGCCGTACTTCGGCTGGGCACGTCAAGACAGGAAGGACCGGCCAAGGGTCTCAATCGGAGCAAAACTTGTCGCAAACCTTCTCCACGCAGCAGGATGTGACCGTGTAATGACCTGCGACCTCCACGCCGATCAGATTCAGGGATTCTTCGACTTCCCGGTTGACCACCTCTATGCAAGTTCCATCTTCGTCCCATATATCAAGTCACTTAACATCGAAAATCTCGCCATTGCGGCTCCGGATATGGGAGGCGCAAAGAGGGCACTTGCCTACGCCAAGCATCTTGAATGCCCTGTCATCATCTGCCACAAGTCACGCGAGAGGGCAAACGTGGTGGGTTCAATCACCGCAATCGGTGACGTCGAGGGAAAGAACGTCATCATCGTGGACGACATGATCGACACGGCAGGAACGCTCACAAAGGCGGCGAACGTGCTGAAAGAGATGGGGGCGAAGAGTGTGCGCGCATGTGCTACACATCCCGTTTTCTCTGGCAACGCCTATAAAAAGATTGCGGACAGCGCCCTTGAGGAAGTGATTGTATCCGATACAATTCCGCTGAGCAAGAAGCCTGAGGATGACAAGAGCAAGATTACGGTATGCTCGATGACGGGGATATTTGCTTCTGTGATTGAGAAAGTTTACAACAACGAGCCTATAAGCACCGGCTTTATATACTGATTTCAGAAGCGGCGCATCTGCTGCGTTGCACTTCGATAATTTTAATCCTCACAACCGTGAGGTTGCTGTGGTTAAAATTTCTTGTGCGCCTTGCATCTGCACCACTTCTGAAATCAGATGGCTCAGATTTTAAAAAGCATCTGCGGCGTTGCACTTCGATAATTTTAATCCTCACAACCGTGAGGTTGCTGCGGTTAAAATTTCTTGTGCGCCTTGCATCTGCACCACTTCTGAAATCAGATGGCCCGGATTTTAAGAAAACATCTGCTGCGTTGCACTTCGAGAATTTTAATTGAAATTCTTACTATCTTTGTAGGATTTTAGGAGACACTTGATTATGAAAATTTTCATCGCAACGCTTATTCTTGTCGCATTCTGCTTCATCGGACTGGGATTCAACATCATATTCCGCAAAAACGGAAAGTTTCCGGAGACGGAGATCTCGAACAATAAGAATATGAAGAAGTTGGGAATCAAGTGCGCTAAGGAAGATGAAATGAAGATGTGGGGAGACAAGAAACGCGCGGCGGACTGTGAGAGTCTCGGATGTAGCTCGTGCGCAGGATGTGACCTCCACCCGAAAACGAAGGCGTGAGCCTCGGATATTAACAACAGCCGGACATTCCCGGCAGAAACAAAGAAAAGGCAATAATGAGTTTAGTAGCTATTGTAGGAAGGCCGAATGTCGGCAAATCGACGCTTTTCAACCGTCTGGTCGGGATGCGCCAAGCAATTGTCGATGAGACCGCCGGAGTCACGAGGGATCGTCACTACGGAAAATGTGAATGGTGCGGGACGGAATTCTCGATTGTAGACACGGGAGGATACACATCAAACTCCGACGACATCTTCGAGGAAGAAATTCGCAAACAGGTCGTACTCGCTGTGGAAGAATCTGATCTTGTGCTATTTATGGTCGAGGCTTCCGCCGGAATCACAGACTACGATGCGGAAATTGCCGACATGCTGCGCCGCAGTGGAAAACCCGTGGTACTCGCAGTCAACAAGGTGGACTCCGGAGAGAAGGTTTACGACACTTTCCAGTTCTATTCTCTCGGGCTCGGTGAAGTCTGGAGCATATCTTCCGCAAACGGAGGCGGCACCGGAGACCTTCTGGACGAAATCGTGCGCCGTCTGCCGGCAGATGCTTCCGCTGACAACGACGAGCATCCTGAACTTCCGCACTTCGCCATCGTTGGGCGCCCGAACGTTGGAAAATCTTCGCTCACGAATGCTCTGCTTGGCATTGAAAGGAACATCGTAACCCCGATTGCCGGCACCACAAGGGACTCGATAGCTACCCTCTTCAACAAGTTCGGTCACGAGTTCATGCTCGTCGATACGGCTGGAATGCGCCGCAAGAGCAAAGTTCATGAAGACCTTGAGTTCTACTCAGTGATGCGTTCCATCCGCGCCATCGAACACTCCGACGTATGTATTCTCATGGTGGACGCCCAGAACGGCATCGAGGCTCAGGATATGAGCATCTTCAACCTCATCCAACGCAACCGCAAGGGATGCGTGATTGTCGTCAACAAGTGGGACGCGGTCGAAAAGGACAGCAACACAATGAAAAAATACACCGAGGCTATCAGGGAACGAATTGCCCCGAACAACGACATTCCGATCATCTTCACCTCTGTCCTCAACAAACAGAGGATAATGGACGTGCTGGATGCCGCAGAGAAGGTCTATGCGAACTACTCGAAGAAGATTCCGACATCAAAGTTGAATGAGGTCATGCTTCCGGAAATCGAGAACTATCCGCCACCGGCATGGAAGGGCAAATATGTCAAAATCAAGTACATCACCCAGCTCCCGACCCGCAGTCCGTCCTTCGCGTTCTTCTGCAATCTTCCGCAGTACATCCGCGAACCGTACCGCCGTTTCCTCGAAAACCGTCTTCGCGAGAACTTCGATTTCACCGGCTGTCCTCTGCAGATTTTCATCCGGCAGAAGTAAACAGGACTCCGAGAAAGGAGTCAAAAGTCAGATGGCAGCGGACACACGATAAAACGAGATTGCCAAATTGCACAAAAATCTAAAACCACAAACAATTATGACTTGGAAAGAAGCTATCAGAAAAGTCTTGCAAGAAGAAGGAGGTCCATTACATTACACTGACATTACAAGCCGGATATTCGAAAATGGATACAGAAAGAAAGAAGAGTGCGGAGCCACTCCAGACCAAACCGTATGCGCGCAACTCGCAACAAAGAAAGACATGTTCCTAAAACTCGGGAACGGTATATATAAGTTGGCTGACAAGAGCGAGACTATCGCAGATAAACAGTCCGAAACAAAAGAAGACAGAAAACAAATAGCCGAAGAAGAAAAATTGATTTTGAAGGACAATATAATCAAAAACTTCGGTATGTATTGGAACCGTTGCGATGTCAATTGGAAGACAATGAACCTTTACGGGACAAACGGAGGGGCAGTCATTGTAAACTTCAAGGAACAGAAAGGAATATACCTTTTACATGATGCCAGAGAGGTCATTTATGTAGGGCAAGCCGTAAAACAGCCTATTTCAAAGCGACTGGCAGACCACTGCAAGGACAGACTGAACGGACGCTGGGACAGATTTTCTTGGTTTGGATTCTATGGCGTGGACGAGTCCGGAAAACTGCTTACGGAAGACTTCAAGAAAACGAATTTTACAATGGAGAATCTCGCCAACGCGTTTGAAGCAATACTAATAGAGGGACTTGAACCCCGACAAAACCGTAAAGCGGGAAATGATTTCGGGTTTGAATTCATACAAGCGCAAGACTCAGAGATGGAAGAGAATAAAATGAGACTTGACATCATGAAAAAACTTCTCAAATGATATGAACGTTGGGTTCAGAGCCACCGTACGAAGGGCTTTCCGGTTCTGATAAGTATTGGCGTGCCGAATCTGGAGTCAAATGATAACCGCTAACATACTGCGACCGCTCCCGGATTCGAATAAGGTCTTCTCCCAAGGCCACTGACAACTTTGCCAAAGTTGCCAATGTATAGTTCGGAAAACCGCGAGTCCAACGTACAATCTGAGTCTCATTGCATCCGATTGCCGCAGCAAGTTCTCTTCTGGTCATTCCCTTCTCTTTCAGAAGATGCTCAATACGGTCAACCAGCTCAGCCGACCATTCCATTTCCTTTTTTACTTCAGGAGATACTTTCGAAAGCTGTTCCTGAAACAAAGCATTGTGTTTCATATCTGAAATACTTTATCATCAATACCTTCTATCGTTTTCTCTTCAATACATACTGAACCTTCTGCCACACATTTTCTCAAAAGACAGTCGAATTTCTGAAGGTCCATAACATAACCATACAAACTCTTGTCCTCCTGATATGTACGAGTATGCTTGATTCCACCGTTCCCGATTATAAGAATCTGGTCAGAAATTCTCAGACAATATAAACGAATCCTGCCAGCCTCAATCGGTAAAGCGCAAATATTGTCAGCCAGTGTCCCTTCCGGGCGGAAATATCTCTCCAGTGCTCCGTTTTCCAATATCCACTGCAACGCATAAATTATCTTCTGATAATCTTTGTTCAGTGTAGACTCCGACTCAAATTTGCACATAAAACGCTCAAATTCAGTCGTATGATCCATTTCAAAACTAATCGAATACAAACTTACCTTACTCGACTGTTCAATCAATTCCAACGTAGTGTTCTTTTTCATATCGCAAAGATAGTAAAACTTTACATTTACGTAAAGTAATTCTAAGAAATAAACTGCGGAATTTGATTCTATCTATTTCGGTGCAATGCGGTAGAGGACTGCGGCTATGACAGCAAAAATTATGTTCGGCAGCCACAGCGCCCAGCCAGGCGGAAGAGTGTCCGTATAGACGAACATCTCGCTGAACTTCATGAAAAGGATGTAGGAGAAACTCAAGGCGATGCCGATGCCTATGTTCCACCCGATGCCGCCACGCCGCTTTTTCGACGAGAGCGACACGCCCATAATTGTGAGGATGAATGCCGAGAATGGCAGAGTAAAGCGCTTGTGCTTCTCAATGAGGGAATACTTCACGTTGGCATCACCCCTCATCTGCTGCCGGGCGATGTAGCGTTCAAGTTCCCCGTAGTTCAAGGTCTCGACTGTCTTCTTGCGAACGTAGAAATCGTCAATTTTCAGAGCGATGACAGTGTCGAGCTGCTTTCCGCTCCGGATGCGGTCGGTCATGTCGTCGTAATAGTCACGGATGAAGTAGTTCTTGAGTTTCCAGCCTCCGAAGGTGCTGTCCCACACCGCCGTTTCCGCAGAAATCTTGGATTCGAGCCTATTACCGTCAAACTTCTCGAGAGTGAAACGGTAGGCCGTATTGTTCCATGTGCTGAACGACTCGACGAAGACAAATTCGCCCGGTGAAATCTGGTAGTGGACATTTTTCGTATTGGCGATATATCCCGACTTTATATACTTCCCCTCAAATTCAACCCTAGTCTTGTTGGCATCGGGGATGATAAATAGGTTCAGACACAGTGACAGAATACAGATGAGCGTTGCAGCCGCCATATATGGAACCATCATCCGGTGGAAACTGATGCCGCAGCTGAGAATGGCCACGATTTCCGAGTTCGCTGCCATCTTCGACGTGAAGAAAATCACCGTAATGAACACGAACAGAGGCGAGAACATGTTCATAAAATACGGAATGAAATTCATATAATAATCGAAAATGATGGCCTTGAGCGGAGCTTCCTTCGCGACAAAGTTGTCAATTTTCTCGCTGATGTCGAAAATGATGACGATGCCGATAATGAGCACTATCGCGACAAAGAAGGTCAGTATGAACTTCTTGAATATATAGACATCCAATTTCTTTGGTCTCAGAGAAAATTCCATCGTCGGGGTATTCCTTAAATTCTACAATCTTGTCATTATCTTCTTGACAGTCACATCTTTCCACGCCGCAAAGTCGCCTGCCGCAATGTGCACACGAGCCTGCCGCACAAGGTCGAGATAGAAGGCGAGATTGTGTTCTGAGGCAATCTGCGCCGCAAAAATCTCTCCTGCAATGAAGAGGTGACGAAGATACGCCTTGCTGTAATAGTGATCTACAAACGACGTCCCGCTCGGGTCAAGTTCGGAAAAGTCGTCCGCCCACTTGAGGTTGCGCATATTCATTATTCCGTTCCATGTGAAAAGCATCCCGTTGCGTCCGTTTCGGGTCGGCATCACGCAGTCGAACATATCCACTCCCCTTGCAATGCCTTCAAGTATGTTCGCCGGAGTACCCACACCCATAAGGTAGCGAGGCTTGTCCTGTGGAAGAAGCGGATGCACGACTTCAAGCATCTCATACATCTTCTCGGTAGGCTCACCCACCGCAAGTCCTCCTATTGCATAGCCTTCGCGGTCGAATTTGGCAGCGTGCTCAACTGCCGCACGGCGCAGGTCAGGATAAATGCAGCCCTGGATGATTGGGAAAACCGTCTGGGAATATCCGTAGAGCGGCTCCGTCTCATCGAAATGTTTGAGGTAGCGCTCCAGCCAGCTTTGGGTAAGCTTGAGGGATTTCTTTGCATACTCGTAACTCGCATCGCCTGGACAGCATTCGTCAAGAGCCATCATAATATCCGCACCAATAATGCGTTGAGTATCAACATTGTTCTCCGGAGTAAAGCAGTGTTTGGAGCCGTCGATATGGGAACGGAAAGTGCAGCCATCCGGAGTGAGTTTACGCATCTGTGTGAGCGAAAAGACCTGAAATCCACCGCTGTCCGTAAGTATCGGGCGGTCCCAATGCTCGAATTTGTGGAGTCCGCCCGCCTTGCGCAGTATGTCCAGCCCCGGACGAAGATAGAGATGGTAGGTGTTGCCGAGAATTATTTCGGCCTTTATGTCTTCCACCAAGTCTCTGTGATATATGCCCTTGACCGAGCCGACTGTCCCGACAGGCATGAATATAGGAGTCTCTATCTGTCCGTGATCAGTCGTGATGATTCCGCATCTTGCCGACGAACCTGGATCCGTTGCTGTAAGTTTGAATGTCATGTACCTTGTAATTATCTGAATGCGTCCGACACATCATAACACTTCCCGCTCATCGCAAAACCTGAAATTTGTCGGACAAATCGCCTCCAAAGATAGTAAAACTTTTTGTACCTTTGCTCGATTACGTTGGTATCCGAAAGAACATACTGACAGAGAATAATTCATAACACATTAATAAACAATAAAATGGGCAAAAATATCAAAATCAGACTCATTGTGATGAACATCCTGCAATGGGCAATCTGGGGAGCTTATCTGACCTCGATGGGACAATATCTCGAAAATGTGGGACTAGGAAGCAAAATCGGACTGTTCTACGCTATGCAGGGAATCGTCTCCATATTTATGCCGGCTCTTATGGGCATCGTTGCCGACAAATGGCTCGGTGCAACAAAGGCTCTGGCACTCTGTCAGTTTATAGCAGGAGCGACAATGCTCGGAGCAGGACTTTATGCAGCCGGTGTCGAGTCTGCGGCAATAGCCACCGGAGCGGCAGGTTCCGAGCTTTCCGCACTCATCGCAGGGACATTCAGTTTCCCTGTATTTATGATTCTCTATACCATCAGTGTGGCATTCTATATGCCGACAATCGCGCTTTCAAACTCTGCGGCATTCGGCATTCTTGAACAGAACGGCTACGACACGGTTAAGGATTTCCCGCCGATTCGCGTTTTCGGAACAGTTGGATTCATCGCGAGTATGTGGATTATGAATTTCTGCCGCACCGGCGCAGGAGCCTCATTCCAAACCACCTACCACCAATTCATCATCTCCGGAATAATCGGACTCGTGCTCGTGGCATACTGCTTCACGCTCCCGAAGATTCAGAAGATGCAGTCGGAGGGGCAGTCATTTGCAGACGCCCTCGGACTCAGCGCATTCAAATTGTTCAAGGACAAACAGATGGCTCTGTTTTTCATCTTCTCTATGCTACTCGGCGTAGCACTTCAGATTACCAATGGGTATGCGACACCTTTCATTAAACATTTTCAAGCGCTTCCAGAATTTGCCGATTCTTGGGGAGCAAAAAACGCGAATGCAATTTATTCAATTTCACAAATTGCCGAAACCCTCGGAATCCTTCTGATTCCGTTCGCGATGAAGAAGTTCGGCATCAAGAACGTGATGCTCATAGCGATGTTCGCGTGGGTAATGCGTTTCGGACTTTTCGGTCTCGGAGACACAGGAACGGGCGTTTGGATGCTCATCCTTTCTTGCATAGTCTATGGCGTGGCATTCGATTTTTTCAACATTTCCGGTTCGCTCTATGTCAATCAAAGGACTTCCGGAAAGGTTCAGAATAGTGCTCAAGGGCTATTCATGCTCATGACCAATGGCATAGGCGCCACAGTTGGAACTCTCAGCGCGCAAGTTATAATCAATAAATTCACCGTACATAAAGAAATGTTTGCCACAAAAACTGGAGAACTCTTAGAAATGGCGGATTACAACGCTTTGACTGCAGCAGGAGAGATAATTGACGGCAAACCCGAAGGATTTATGATGGGCGACTGGAGCACTTGCTGGTATATCTTCGCGGCATATGCACTCGTGGTAGCAATATTCTTCATGATTCTCTTCAAGTCACCGGACAAAGACGCCCCGAAACTGGTGTAGAGTTTGTCGGAGATTCGATTCCTACATATAAAAAAGTGCAAGATCTATAAAAACAGAAAAACTTTCATATAAAAATCGATAAATCTTCGATTGACTATTGACACAATACAGGTTTGTGCGCAACTTCGCTCCACAAACCTGTATTGTTTATATGAAAAAGGACGCACTTAAATCATCGTTTGTGGTCGGGTCGATTGCGCTGGTATTCTTGATTGTAGGGTATCAGGTGGCGGTATTCGTGCATAGTGCGGCAGTGGCAAAGATTGCGGCGGACAGGGACTGTCCGGACACTGTGTTTGTGGTCGTGGGGGATGTGAGTGGAGGCGAAAACTTCACGCCAGGCACAAAGACGGGAAACGCAAAAATGCCGAATGCTTACTCGCATGGCAAGGGTGCAGACGGGAGAGTCATCGAGCGACGGAGCGGGGCAAAGAGTGCGGTCGGGAAGATGGTTCGGGAGAATGTGCCGAGGCGGAAAGTCGAGTCGTTCATGTTCAACCCCAACACCGCGAGCGTAGAAGAACTGCAGCGGCTCGGATTCTCGCTCAAACAAGCGCAGGCGATAGAGAACTACAGGAACAAGGGCGGGAGGTTTCGGAGAAAGTCCGATTTTGCCAAGTCATTTGTGGTTTCAGATTCGGTTTTCAGGCGGCTGGAACCTTACATCGACATTCCGAAACTCGACATCAATCTGGCGGACTCGGCGGCATTCGACACTCTGCCCGGCATCGGTGGATGGTTCGCACGACAGATGATTGAATACAGGGAACGGCTCGGAGGGTATTCATATCCGGAACAGCTGATGGAAATCCGCAATTTTGACAGGGAAAAATTCGACAAACTGAGCGACTTGATTTTCATCTCGCCGCAGACGGCTGTCCCCTATCCTCTCTGGACACTCCCGGAAGATGAGCTGAAACGACATCCGTACATCGGAAGCGCGGCACATGGAATTGTGCTATTCCGGAACTCGCAGCCAAAAGAGAAATGGAGCATCATGGAACTTGAGCGGAACCGAGTGCTGCCTCCGGAAAATGCCGGGCGGCTCGAAAGGTGTCTGGTTGCCAATCCATAGAGCTTACATGTATTTCGTACACCTGACAGCTCTTTATAGAATTTATTACAAGAAATTCAAAAAGCTTATTCAAAAAGAGCCGATGAATTTGCAAACATTTTAATATCTTTGTAAGGATTATGCGCCGCATTGTTTCTGCATCAGAATAAAGCAGCAGAGCGGCAAACAAAGAAGAGAATCAATCATTTTATACTGAACAATATGGCAAAAGAAGTTGAAGCACAGGAAAATGCCTCTGCAAATGCAGCGAAGCTGAAGGCTCTGCAGGCAACCATAGACAAAATCGAGAAGGACTACGGAAAGGGTACCATAATGAAACTCGGTGACCAGCCGAAGTTCGAGGTGTCAGTGATTCCGAGCGGTTCCATCGCGCTTGACCATGCATTGGGAATCGGAGGATACCCGCGCGGAAGGGTCATCGAAATCTACGGACCGGAGTCCAGCGGTAAGACAACCCTCGCAATCCATGCGATTGCCCAGGCTCAGAAACAGGGCGGAATCGCAGCAATCATTGATGCGGAGCACGCCTTTGATCGCAGTTACGCAAAGAATCTCGGCGTAGACCTCGACACTCTGCTCATCTCGCAGCCTGACAACGGGGAGCAGGCTCTCGAAATCGCTGACAACCTCATCCGTTCCGGCGCAATTGACATCATAGTCATCGACTCTGTTGCAGCCCTCACTCCAAAGGCAGAGATTGAAGGAGAGATGGGAGATTCTAAGATGGGTCTTCAAGCCCGCCTCATGAGCCAGGCTCTCAGAAAGCTCACCGCAAACATCAGCAAGACCAACACCTGCTGCATCTTCATCAACCAGCTGCGTGACAAAATTGGAGTGATGTTCGGAAACCCAGAGACCACGACCGGTGGTAACGCCCTCAAGTTTTATGCGTCAGTCCGCGTCGATGTACGCAGGACCACCCAGATCAAGGACGGAGACGAGGCCCTCGGAAACCGCACAAAGGTCAAGATCGTGAAGAACAAAATGGCCCCTCCTTTCAAGAAGGCTGAGTTCGACATCGTGTTCGGTGAGGGTATCTCGCATGTCGGTGAGGTCATTGATCTTGGAGTCGAGTATGACATCATCAAGAAGAGCGGCTCATGGTTCAGCTATGGTGACCAAAAACTTGCTCAGGGACGTGAGGCCGTGAAGCAGTTGCTCACTGACAATGTCGAACTGTGCGATGAGATTGAGGCGAAAATCCGTGAAGCACTTGAAAAAGTACAAGATTAAATTACGGGGCGAATAAAAAAGGCTCAGAACCAATTACGATTCTGAGCCTTTTTTCATCTTGGATATAAAATTTGTTTTTATTGCTCTTCAGGTGCATCAGGGTTATTGTCCGGACCAGGCTGTCCGCCGAACGGACCCTGAGGACCGGCCTGAGGTCCCTGCTGCTGAGCACCCTTGGCCATCTCCTCGGATGCTGCGTGCCAAGCCTGCTCAAGCTCTGAGTTGTACTTGTCAATGTCAGCGATGTTCTGTGCCTTGACAGCTTCCTTGAGGGAGTTCAGAGCGGTCTCGATTGCGGTCTTGTGATTTGCCGGAATCTTGTCGCCGAGCTCCTTGAGGTTCTTCTCTGTCTGGAAGCACATTGCATCGGCATTGTTGATCTTGTCAATCCTTTCCTTCTCAGCCTTGTCAGCCTCTTCATTTGCCTTTGCCTCGTCACGCATCCTCTTGACTTCCTCGTCTGAAAGACCTGATGAAGCCTCGATTCTGATCTTCTGCTCCTTGCCGGTTGCCTTATCCTGTGCGCTCACGTTAAGGATACCGTTTGCGTCGATGTCGAAGGTTACCTCAATCTGAGGCACTCCCCTTGGAGCAGGAGTGATGCCGTCAAGGACGAAATTGCCGATGAGCTTGTTGTCCTTTGCAAGAGGTCTCTCGCCCTGGAGCACGTGGATGTCAACCGCAGGCTGATTGTCAGCAGCCGTAGAGAACACCTGTGACTTGCGGGTCGGGATGGTAGTGTTTGCGTCGATGAGTTTGGTCATCACACCGCCCATTGTCTCGATACCGAGTGAAAGCGGAGTCACGTCAAGAAGAACCACATCCTTGAGTGATGCATCGCCTGAAAGGATACCGCCCTGAACTGCTGCACCGATGGCAACAACCTCATCAGGGTTGACGCTCTTGTTAGGCTCTTTGCCGAAGAACTTCTTAACGAGTTCCTGAACAGCAGGAATACGGGTTGAACCGCCGACGAGAAGAACCTCGTCAATGTCTGACGGCTGAAGTCCTGCATCTGAAAGGGCCTTGCGGCACGGCTCAAGAGTCCTGTTGATCAACTCGTCTGCAAGCTGCTCGAACTTTGCACGGGTAAGAGTCTTGACCAAGTGCTTAGGAATACCGCCTACAGGCATGATGTAAGGAAGGTTGATTTCAGTTGAAGTCTGGCTTGAAAGTTCAATCTTCGCTTTCTCGGCAGCCTCCTTAAGTCTCTGGAGAGCCATCGGGTCGGCCTTGAGGTCGATTCCGTCGTTCTCTGCAGCGAACTCCTGAGCAAGCCAGTCAATGATTACCTGGTCGAAGTCGTCACCTCCGAGGTGTGTATCACCGTTGGTCGACTTAACCTCGAACATACCGCCACCGAGGTCGAGGATTGAAATATCGAATGTACCGCCACCGAGGTCGAATACCGCGATCTTCATATCCTTATGCATTTTGTCAAGACCGAATGCAAGCGCTGCTGCCGTCGGCTCGTTCACGATACGCTTTACGTCAAGCCCGGCAATCTTGCCGGCTTCCTTGGTTGCCTGACGCTGAGAGTCAGAGAAGTATGCCGGAACAGTAATGACAGCTTCCGTAACTTCCTGACGCAGATAGTCCTCAGCTGTCTTCTTCATCTTCTGAAGAATCATTGCTGAAATCTCCTGTGGGGTATAGAGACGTCCGTCGATGTCCACACGCGGAGTGTTGTTCTCGCCCCTTACAACCTTGTAAGGCACACGCTCAATCTCCTTGGTGACCTGATCGTAGGTCTCGCCCATAAACCTCTTGATAGAGTATATTGTCTTGTGAGGGTTGGTAATGGCCTGACGTTTTGCAGGGTTACCAATCTTCCTCTCACCGTTGTCGGTGAATGCGACTACAGACGGGGTCGTCCTCTGTCCTTCGTTGTTGATGATCACGGTCGGCTCGTTGCCTTCCATAACGGCTACGCATGAGTTCGTAGTACCGAGGTCAATACCAATAATTTTTCCCATAATATTTTCTCCTGTTTTTATTATCAAACTTAAATCTTCAACGTCCTCGGGCTCGTGCCTTTCGGACGACGCAAGTGGAATAAACGAAACTTGTGCCACCATGACGTAGCCTCATTTATCGTGACATTTTGTCAGTTTTTTTAGAATATTTTCGCAATATTTAATGACAATTTGTAATTTTGCCGTCCGTCAGGACATGACATAAAAATAGTACATATCCCCGGATTCGTAAAGTTCAACAGGGGGATGAAAACTCCGGAGACACACGGGGAGAAACGAAAAACAGAGATAGAGTTATATATATGATTTACAGAGAATTGAGCACACCAGAGTACGAAGACCTGAAATCAAGGATACTATATGAGGACAACCACATACTGATTGTCAACAAGAAATGCGGAGAAATCGTGCAGGGCGACAAGACCGGCGACGAACCGATAAGCGAGGCCTACAAGGCGTTCATAGCCCAAAGGGACGCTAAGCCCGGACAGGTTTTCGTCGGCGTTCCGCACCGTCTTGACAGACCTGTCAGCGGCATTGTCATACTCGCGAAAACATCCAAGGCGCTCGAACGGCTGACCGCGATGTTCCGGGACGGCAGTATCCACAAGACCTATTGGGCGCTCTCGTGCGCGGAACCAAGTCCCGCAGAGGGCGAACTCACGGATTGGATGGTTCGCAACGAGAAACAGAACAAATCATATATATGCAAGGTGTCGGGGAATGACAGCACCGGCCCTGTCGCAGAAGACTGTTCAGGGCAGGATTGGGGAAAAGCGCCGCGGCCAGACGCCAAGCTGGCACGTCTGCGCTATCGTCTGGCAGGGCATTCCCAAAGATATTTTCTAATTGAAGTTCAACTACTTACAGGTCGCCATCACCAGATACGCTGCCAACTCGCAAACATCGGCTGCGTCATCAAAGGCGACTTGAAGTACGGCGCACCACGTTCCAATGCCGACGGTGGCATCTGCCTCCACTCACGCAGTGTCAGCTTCATCCATCCGGTAAAAAAAACGGAGGTGGTTGTAACCGCCCCCGTTCCAGTATCATGGCCGGACATTGAGATGTCCTGAGAAACATAAATATTACTTCGTTCTTCCCGTGTAGGCTTCGGCGGAAGAATTGTCTATCTGAGAATTGAAGAATTCCCTCTGCGCCTTCCAGAGAAGCGGCTTCCAGTCCTGAGACACAACGGATAGCTGCACAACCCAAAGGTTCAGTTGCTTCTTGTGCCAGTTCACCATACAATTCGTACCAAATGCACCGCCGTGGCCGAACCATGCATCCTCACTATCCCGCACCGGAGCTGTAAGTCCGAGAGAATAGCCTTCCATACCCTCTGGACGAGTGCTCACCGCAAGAATCGACTTCACCGTCTCTTCCTTAAGAATCCGCACGCCGTTGTCACCAACTCCGAGGTTCATAAGCATCTTATAGAACTTCAACTGATCATCCACAGTGGTCCATAGTCCCGCACCTGCGGAAGCAAAGACATGAGAGTCATTGTACGGGCGCTGCTGCCATGTGCTTTCAACAAGATGCTTTGCAGGAGCGTCTTTATAGACTTCATACATCTCTATCTGGGTCTTAAGCTGTTTGTCCGTAGGCCAGAACCATGTCGATTTCATTCCGAGCGGATCAAGAACCGTCTTTTTCAGATACTGTTCCCACTTCATCCCGGTCACAACCTCAATAACCGCAGCTGCGATGTCTATGCCCGTGTTCGAATATTTCACCTGTGTGCCCGGCTCGAACAGTATCGGACTCTCGGCAGCCACCGATGCAATCTGACGAAGCGGACCGCCGCCTGACCAGCCTCCGCCACGCACGTCACGGCGCTTTGCGCTGCACTCAAAGGGGAAACCGCCTGTATGGTTAAGCACCATCCTGATTGTGAGGACATTGTGTGCTTTCTTCAGAACAATCGTGCTATCCGTCTGCGTTTCCTTAATCCAAAGCGTGGCGAATTCCGGCAGATACTTTGACACCGGGTCGTCAAGACTGACCTTTCCCTCCTCGACGAGCTTCGCCATAGTCACTCCGCAGAAACCCTTGGTTTGCGAGCACTGCATGAAAACATTGTCGGTACGAATCGGCCTCTTTGCCTCAACGTCTGCATAGCCGAGACAACAAGTTTCCTGGACGCCGTCACTGTAGAGAACGCTGATTGCTCCCGGGAGAATGCCCTCATCCACCACCTTCTGAAGAGCTTCGCGAACGTAGTTCGTGCCGGAATCCTTGACCTTTTCACGCGCCGAGACACTTGAGAGCGGGAGTAACACCGCAACAAGTAAAATAAGAAATGCTTTTTTCATGACGAAAATAATTATGTAACTATTTATAACTAATTGTTTTTCAAGAATATCCTTATTCATGGCGTACTATTCTGCCGAAACCGCCAGGTTGTAGCAGTGGCGGCAGAGAGGCTCGTAGATATCCTTTTCTCCAAGCTCCACCAGGCTGTTGCTCTTAGACAGGCGATGCGAGAACTGGGCCGGACTGCCGCACTTCACGCAGATGGCGTGGACTTTCTGGACATCCTCGGCGACAGCCATCAGCGCCGGCATCGGGCCGAAGGGATTACCGAGAAAATCAGTGTCAAGCCCGGCAATAATCACCCGGATTCCCGAATCGGCAAGTTTCTGAGCCACTCCCACGAGTTCTCCGTCAAAGAATTGCGCCTCGTCCACCCCGACAACATCGGCTCCCTTCGCAAGTTCCAACATCTTCGCCGGAGAATCCACCGGGAAGGACCTGATATGCTTACTGTCATGGGATACGACATCCTCTTCCGAGTAGCGGACATCTATACAGGGTTTAAACATCGCGATTTTCTGATTGGCGAATTGGGCACGCCTGATTCTTCTAATGAGTTCTTCAGTCTTGCCCGAGAACATCGAGCCGCAGATGACTTCAATCGAACCTGCGGTTTTAGCTTTTTCAAGAAACATTTCCGTGATTATTTGAGTAAATTGTCTAATTTTGCGGTTTGCAATGCAAATATAATCAAATATCGGGTTATGGAGAACAATCATACTCAGTTTTTGACTGACATACTGGCACAGATACAATCACTGAAAAGACAGATAGAGCAGCTGGAAGCCCAGGTTGTGGAACACATCGGCATAGAAACGGTTGCTGAGACTCCGGAAGAAGAGGATTTGCCGGACACGGAGACTCATCAGACTGAACAAAAGTGTGAAAACGTCACTGAGCCGACACTGCTTGATGAGGATGACGACCTGCCTGAGGACAAAACTGCTGAGGAGCAGAAGAAAGAGCCGGAAATCAAGAGCGTGCAGGATGTTGTTGATTTCAAGATAGATGACAACTTTGAAATTCTCCCGCTTGGCGAGGCGCTTGCACCGGTCAAAGATGCTGTGATGGACAAGATGGCGGAAAAGGAAAGTTGGAGAACCGACATGCCAGGCTCGGGAGTCAATGACATCAGGAGTGCTATCTCCCTCAACGACAGAATTCTATTTATAAACACGCTTTTCCACGAAGACCCGATTGCATTCAAGGACACGCTCGGTGCTCTCAACGCGATGCCGTCCTTCGAGGATGGGATAAGATACCTGAAAGACCGGCATCCGGAATGGAACACTGAATCGGAAGTTGTCTATAGGTTTATGATGGCGGTGAGGAGGAAGCTGAAATAAATGGCCGGAACACTCTACATAGTGCCGACACCTGTCGGAAACCTTGAAGATATGACCTTCCGCGCGGTCCGCGTGCTGAAGGAAGCCGATCTCATACTTGCCGAGGACACCCGCACAAGTTCGGTGCTGCTCAAACACTACGACATCCACGGACGTCTCGAGTCACACCACAAGTTCAACGAGCACAAGACAGCATCACTCATAAAAGACAGGATTCTCGCCGGTTTGAACGTCGCCCTAATCAGCGACGCAGGCACTCCCGGCATATCCGATCCGGGCTTTCTGCTCGTCAGAACATGCGTTGAGGAAGGCATAGAAGTCTTCACGCTTCCCGGAGCGACAGCCTTCGTTCCTGCGCTTGTAAGTTCAGGATTCCCATGCGACCGCTTCTGCTTCGAAGGTTTCTTACCTGTCAAGAAAGGTCGTCAGACCAAGATGAAGGAACTCGCGGAAGAACCCAGGACAATGATTTTCTACGAATCCCCCTATCGTCTCGTCAAGACACTCGACCAATTCGCGGAGTATTTCGGGCCCGGCCGCCTATGCTCCGTTGCGAGGGAAATCTCCAAAGTCCACGAAGAACATCACCGCGGCACGCTATCTGAAACAGCGGTCTGGTATAGAGAACATGAGCCCAAAGGAGAAATAGTCATAATCGTAGCCGGCAAGGATACGTCACGCAAATTGTCAAAAGAGATAAGCGGCGAATGCTCAGAAGAACTGTGAGCTACTTGATTACAAAGTCGCTTATGTTCTTTATTCCGACCATACCGTAGTAGGACCCGACTATGTCCCCGCAGAGAAGCACCTGTCTGCCATACATTTGAGGATTATCCACCAGATTCAACTCGTCGCGGGCATCGCCCTCTGCAAGCTGGACGGAGAGGCAGTTTTCTCTGGATGTCACGGAAGAACGCGGTCCGAGCAGGATGTTGCTCCTCGACTTAAAAGGTGGAGTGAACGCAGCCTTGGCAGAAGTAAGGTCACCGCCCACGATGTAGCCGCCGACCCATACATCAGTTTCCCCGATGTTTTCCTTCGCCATCGCTATGGTCATGGCATCTGCATCAGAGTCTCCCTGCCCGACCGATGTCCCTCCCCCAGATGATGACCCGCCTCCTATTGTGCATGTGCCTGAAATCCAGTTTTTTGTCGTATCCACAGCTATGCGGATGCCTCTTGGCTCCGAAGCCTGCCCACCTCCGGACGGGCCTCCTGATGCTGAAGTGGAAGAGACATTGACCGAGAGTTTCAGGACATCTCCGGCTGAGAGATTTTTTGTCATTAGCGTCTTTGTCTCAGCAGCGCCGGCCATAAGAAGACTGATTTTCCCAGGCCGGAAATAGGCAATCCGCCGTTCTGTGTAGGAATATGGCAGCCGTCCGTCGTCCGACTTCACGAAAAGACTCGACTTGGGATATTGAGTCAGGAATCCGGAAGCAACTTTCAGACAGATGCCGCAGTTCATCATCGTACAGTTCAGTTTCACGCCTATCGCCTTGCCTGATGGAACTACCACACACTGTTCGTCACCATACTGCGGCGCCGAGAATGCGGGAACATTGAAATCAGAAGATACCGCCCTAACGGTGTAGCTGTCCGCCGGGAGTTCAAACTTTTCAGGAGAGTCACCATACACTCCGCTGTAGATGACCTCCCCGGCTGAATTTCTTAGATCAAGAAGGAATCTGTTGGTGTCAATGCTTTCAGACACCGCCTTTGTCTCGGTCACGGACTCCCGGTCAAAACTGAGTCTGAGTTCCGACATATCCCCAGAAGGCGAGCCTCCGCCAGAATCGTCAGGAACGCTGAATAAAGAACAGGAGATACCGGAAAGAAGCATGATGCAAAGAGAGCACACGAGCAAAGGCCGCCTCATAATCCGGAGCATATTTCCGCACGAGGCGGCATCAGTAAAATTGGAATTTCGCATATCTCACAAATTTTGAATCCCCGACATTGAGGACGCCGCAAATGTATGTGAAGTTTTCCGGCAGCATTGTCAAAAAAAGAAAAACTTTCGTTCGTTTTTTAGTATCAACATTAAAATAAATTTTTATATCGGTCATTCAAGCATCTGAAACAATGATTTTTGAAGGCTTCTCACAACACAAAAAATGCGCTTCCGCCAGATAAAACAACAGAAGCGCAAGACTAAAACAACAGATCCGGCATCGAACGATTACTCTAACTTACGGATTTTCGCATAACGGAGCAGCAGAATCTTCTCCCCGTAATCATCGAAAGCAATTATCGCCTTAAGATCAGGCGCATTTCCCGTCAGACTTTTTATTGTGCCCAGACCGAAACGGCTATGCTCGATTCTTTGCCCGGCACGAAGTTCTGCAATCGGGGTCGGTACAAAGTCCGCGTCTGAGGCTCTCGGTGGCATTGGCTTGTGGAACGGGGTTGGAGAAACGGAGGAGCGCGGTGGAATGGGTAAATCCGGTTTCCGGGCCTCGGTGTAAACCTTTCCGGAGCGGCCGTATTCATTCGAAGAGCCACCGGAGCCATAGCTTTCACGTGGTCGCCGTCCGCCGGAAGTTTCTCCACCATAACCGCGGGACTGGCTGTTCCAAGAACCTCCGGAACATCCCCAGAAGGATTTTCCTCGGCTCCATCCTGCGCCTCCGGAATCGGAAGAATCTTCATCCGGGTCAATCGGGTTGGCAATGTATTGCCTGTCAATCTCTGTTATGAAACGGCTCGGTGCATTGGACTCGGACTTTCCGTTGCGCATGCGCGTGGTCGCAAACGAAAGCGAGACTTCCTTCTTCGCACGGGTGACGGCTACATAGAACAGACGCCGTTCTTCCTCCACATCGCTCTCCGAAGCAAGCAGACCGCCTGAAGGAAAGAGATTCTCCTCCATTCCGGCGATGTAGACATACGGGAACTCAAGGCCCTTCGATGTGTGGACCGTCATAAGCCCGACACGGTTAGCCGTCTCCTCATCGCTTACGTCGGCGGCACTTATCAGAGTAATATTCTCAAGGTACGAACTGAGCGTAACCATCGGATAGTCATCATCATTCAGGTCATCCTGCGACATAATTTTCTCCTCGGCAATCATATCCTCCGCATACTCTGCATTCCTCTCCTCGATAAAAAGTTTGATGCCGTTGAGCAGTTCCTCGATATTGGCGAACCGCGACTGTCCCTCGACAGACACGTCGGACTTGAAAAAAAACCAAAGACCGCTGTCCTTCAGCACGGCATCCGCCACAGTCCAAGCATCTTCGGTGGCCGCCCTCACCGAGTTCTTCGCAATTTGGTCACAGAATGCGCGAAGCCTCGTAACTGCAGCCGGCTTAAGTCCGTATGTTTCAAGATCAGACTCATATACGGCCTTGAAAAGCGTCGTTTCGTGATTGTGTGCGGCTGCGGCAAGAGCGGCAAGCGATGTGTCCCCGATGCCTCTGGCCGGCTTGTTCACTATACGCTTGAAACTTTCATCGTCATTGATGTTCACCGTCAGTTTGAGATACGCCATAGCGTCCTTAACCTCAGCCCTTTCATAGAACGAATTTCCCGAATATATTTTATAGGGCACATTCCTCTTGCGAAGCGCCTCCTCCAGGGCACGGGATTGCGCATTTGTCCTGTATAGTATCGCAAAATCCTGATACTGAGCAGATTCATTCCTCAGCGTCGCCATAATCGAAGACACGATAAGCATAGCCTCCTCAGTCTCCGTATATGCCTTGATCAGATGAATCTTCTCACCCTCGTCACCCTTTGACCAACAGGTCTTCGGAATCCTCGCGGAATTCTTGGCTATCAATGAGTTGGCGGCATTCACGATAGTCTGCGTAGAGCGGTAGTTCTGTTCAAGGCGGAAGATTCTGCACCCCGGATAATCCTTCTGGAAATTGAGGATGTTCTCGACCCTCGCCCCTCGGAATCCGTAAATTGACTGGGAATCGTCGCCGACAACACATATATTCTTATGAAACGCCGAAAGTTTCCGGAGTATGATGTACTGCGCCATATTCGTGTCCTGGTACTCGTCGACGAGGATATATCTGAACATATCCGCAATTTCCTCATACGATTTCGGCGAATCGCGGAGGAGTATGTTCATATTCAGGAGAACGTCGTCGAAATCCATAACTCCGGACTGTCGGCACTTTTGCGAATACAATGTGTATATCTCATTGATTCTCGGCATTTTGCGACGACGATCCTGCTCAATGGCATTCGGGCTCTCACGATATTTCGCGGCGGTTACGAGATTATTCTTCGCATACGAAATACGCGACTGTACGTCTTTTGGCTTGTAGACTTTATCGTCAAGCTGCATTTCCTTCAGACATGTCTTTATGAGACGGATGGAATCGTCGGTGTCATATATCGTAAAGTCCGGTTTGTAGCCAAGCTCGGCGGCATAATCGCGGAGCAGACGTATAAAAATCGAGTGAAATGTGCCCATATAGAGACGACGGGCCTTTCGCGCACCCACCATGAGCGCGATTCTCTCCTTCATTTCCTTCGCCGCCTTGTTGGTGAAAGTCAAGGCCAGAATCTTCTGCGGCTCACATCCGAGATTGAGGATATTGGCGATTCGGCAAGTAAGGACTCTCGTCTTCCCGGAACCTGCGCCCGCCACTATCAGCACCGGCCCTTCAACACACTCAACTGCCTGTTTCTGAACAGGATTCAACCCCTCAAAGGCCGAACTCAGACTGTTTTCCATCTATACGTTTCTTTATTTGGTTTCGGAGTGCGAATTTAGCAAAAAAATGCGTATCTTCGCGGCGGTTTTTTGAAAATGAAAAATATTACTCAAAAACGTTTTATAATGTCAAACAACATCTATTTGAAAAAGGGTCTGGACATTCCTCTCGAAGGAGCGGCGGCCCTCAACACCAGAAAGGTGATTGCCCCGGACATTATTGCCGTCAAGCCGACTGACTTTAGAGGGCTTGTTCCGAAACTCCTTGTAAGGGAGGGCGATAAGGTGCTCGCGGGTACTCCCGTAATGGCAGACAAGATGGCGCAGGACATTCTCTTCGCATCACCTGTCAGCGGTGAGGTTGTGGAGGTTGTCCGCGGAGAGAAGAGAAAGTTGCTTGAGATCCGCATCAAAGCGGATCAGACGCAGGAGTATGTTGACTTTGGTGCGAAGAGTCCGGCAGACCTCGATGCAGAGGCAATCAAGTCCGCTCTCCTCAAAGGCGGTCTCTGGCCGGCAATCATCCAAAGGCCATACGGCATAATCGCCAATCCTGAGGTCAAGCCTAAGGCCATCTTCGTTTCAGCGTTCAACACGGCTCCACTCGCAGCGGACATGGAGTATGTCCTCAGGGACGAGTTCGCCGACATTCAGGCGGGAGTGAATGCCCTGAACAAACTGACTGACGGTGGCGTCCACATGTCATTCGATGGCGCCAACTACGCAGGGACACCATTCCACAAGCTTGAGAATATCATCCCGCACACCTTCACCGGTAAACATCCGGCAGGTAACGTGGGCGTCCAGATTCACCACATCAGCCCGATTCGCAAGGGTGAGACGGTTTGGACGGTCTCAATGGTGATGCTCGCGGCAATCGGAAAACTTTTCCGCACAGGAAAATATGACCTGAGAAGAAAAATCGCGATTACGGGACCACGTGCCGTTGAACCGGCCTACGTAAGCTGTGTGCCGGGAATGTCGATGAAAGAGTTTGCATGGTTCTATCAGGAGCCGGAGAAGCTCCGTTTCATAAGCGGCGACGCGCTTTCCGGCACATCTGTAGGCATCAACGGGTTCCTCGGATTCTACGACAACCAGGTAACCATCCTCAAGGAAGGAAACGAATACGAGATGTTTGGATGGGCAAAACCGTTCAGGACCAGCCAGTTCAGCACGTCGCACACCTACTTCTCATGGCTCACGCCGAAGAAGAAATATGACATGGACACCAACCTCCACGGAGGAGTCCGCGCATTCGTCGTTTCAGACGTCTACGGAAAGGTTCTCCCCATGCACCTCTTCCCTGTCCAGCTCGTGAAGGCTTGCCTCGCACAGGACATCGAGAAGATGGAAAAACTCGGAATCTACGAAGTTCTTCCTGAGGATTTCGCTCTCTGCGAATATGTTGACCCGTCAAAGATTGAGATTCAGTCAATCATCGAAGACGGAATATCTCTCATGTTGAAGGAAATGGCTTAAAGGACAGATTATGAACGCATTAAGAAAATATGTAGACAAAATCAAGCCTACCTTTGAGAAAGGTGGAAAGCTTGGATTCCTTCATTCTACGTTCGACGCATTCGAGACATTCCTCTTCGTCCCTAACACTGTGACCCGCAAAGGCTCGCACATCAGGGACTGCGTCGATCTCAAGAGAGTGATGATAATCGTTGTGCTCTCCCTCGTTCCGGCACTCCTCTTTGGAATCTGGAACACGGGCTACCAGCACTCTGTGGCATACGGTCTGAACTGGGGTTTCTGGCCAATTGTCGGATACGGAATAGTGAAGATTCTTCCGCTCTACCTCGTGTCCTACATCGTCGGCCTCGCAATAGAGTTCACATCCGCACAGCTTCGCGGACATGAAGTGAACGAGGGCTATCTCGTTTCCGGAATGATTATTCCGCTCATCGTGCCTGTAGATGTCCCGCTCTGGATGCTCGCGCTTGCAGTCGCATTCGCGGTCATCTTCGGCAAGGAAGTCTTCGGAGGCACCGGAATGAACATCTGGAACCCGGCACTCCTCGCGCGCGCGTTCCTTTTCTTCTCCTACCCGAGCAAGATGTCAGGCGACACCGTGTGGGTGGGCGGCCTCGGAGCCGGTAACAACGCATGGTGCGCAGGCAATGGTATAGTTGACGGATTTTCCGGCGCGACTCCACTCGCCAACGCATCAATGAGCGGCCTTGCAGAGCACAACTACACGTTCCTCAACATGTTCCTCGGAAACATCCCGGGTTCAGTCGGTGAGACGTCCGTTATAGCAATCCTTCTCGGAGCCGCCCTTCTCATTTTTACGGGTGTGGCATCTTGGAAGATTATGGTTTCTTCCATCGCCGGCGGTCTTGCAATCGGCTATCTTGGCTACGCTTGCGGCGCGACCGACCTTCCTGGCTACTATCAGCTCGTAATGGGAGGTTTCCTCTTCGGTTCAGTCTTCATGGCAACGGACCCTGTAACTTCGGCACAGACTGAGTGCGGCAAGTGGATCTACGGATTCCTCGTCGGAGCTCTCGCAGTTACGGTAAGGCTCTGGAACCCGGGATATGCGGAAGGAATGATGCTCGCCATCCTCCTTATGAATACATTCGCTCCGCTTATCGACCATTGCGTAATCGAGTGCTCCATCAAGAGGCAGAACAAAAAAGTAAGAATCGCTTAATACCTATATAATATGAATACTAACAGTAACGTATATACAGTTATATATTCCACAGTTCTCGTGGTTGTGGTCGCAGCGATTCTTGCTTTTGCAGCAGAAGGGCTGAAGGACAAGCAGAATGAGAATGTCAAGCTTGAGACCATCACCAAGGTGCTCACGGCTGCGGCTCAGTCTGACGACAACTTCACGATTGACGAGAACACAGATATTCTCGCGACCTATCGCGACAGAGTCATCGACGCATATTTCGTAGACTTCAAAGGAGAAAAAGTCGGAGAGTCAATGAATCTCGGAAAAGACGACCTCAAGAATATCCAGGTAGCTTCGACATCTGACCTGAAAAAGCAGAACGACATAATCAAGAAGATTGAGAAAGGTGATGCAGATGCAGCCAAGTCTCTCAGGCTTCCGGTTTATGTTTTCGACATCAACGATCAGACAATCACAGTGCTTCCTATTTATGGAGCAGGTCTTTGGGGACCGGTTTGGGGATATCTCGCATTCGCCCAGGATGGCCGCAGCATTGACGGCGCCATCTTCGACCACAAGAGCGAGACTCCTGGTCTGGGAGCAAAAATCGCAGAAGAGCCGTTCTATGGTCAGTTCAAGGGTCGCAAACTCACTGACGAAGGCGGATTTTCAGTTGTGAAAGGCGGCGCACGCGGAGACATCAACAGCGTTGACGCAATTTCCGGCGCATCCATCACATCTCAGGCAGTCGGAACGACTATCAACATCTGGATGAAGTACTATCTGCCTTATCTCAACATCCTTGCAGAGAAAAACGCTGCGGCTCAGCAGCTTGGCGCAGAAACAGAAGACGAAGCGGCTTTGGAGGCTGCCGAGGCTGAAAACAAAGAGGAGGAATAGTTATGGCAAATTTGAAAGAAACATTGCTCAACCCTATTTTTAAGGGTAATCCGATTACTGTCCTCGTGCTGGGAATCTGCTCTTCGCTGGCAGTTACCGTACAGCTCAAGGGTGCGCTAGTTATGGCGCTTTCAGTGACCATCGTGACAGGGCTTTCAAGCCTCGTGGTGTCAATGATGAGAAAGTCTATTCCTAACCGAATCAGAATCATCGTGCAGCTCGTTGTGGTTTCACTTATGGTTATTCTGGTTGACCAGGTCCTCAAAGCATACGCCTACAGCATCAGCAAGACGCTGTCAGTCTATGTCGGCTTGATTATCACCAACTGCATCGTGATGGGACGTATCGAGGCTTTCGCACTCAGCAACAAACCGGTTCCGTCACTCCTCGACGGTTTGGCAAACGGTGCCGGATATGGTATGATTCTCATAATCGTGGCATTCTTCCGTGAGCTTCTCGGAAGTGGCACGCTCCTGGGATTCAGAGTGATTCCGGAGGCGTTCTACACGGCAGGTTATATGAACAACGGTCTCGTAATCCTGCCGCCAATGGCCCTCATCCTCCTCGGATGCATCGTTTGGGTACAGCGCTCGATTCAGAAGGATCTTCAGGAGAAATAACGACAAACTCAGTTAATTATGGAATATATAAGCTTATTCGTAAAGTCAGTCTTCGTTGACAATATGATTTTTGCATACTTCCTCGGTATGTGTTCATACCTGGCAGTATCAAAGAATGTGAAGACAGCTTCCGGACTGGGTGCCGCTGTTATCTTCGTGCAACTTATCACACTTCCTATAAACTACCTGCTTGACAAGTACGTACTTCGTCCCGGCGCATTGGCTTCTTGGCTCGGTGAGAGCTTTGCAAATGTGGACCTGAGCTTCCTCAGCTTCATCGTCTTCATCGCCGTGATTGCAGCAATCGTGCAGATTGTCGAGATGGTGGTCGAGAAATTCGCTCCGGCTCTCTACTCTCAGCTTGGAATCTTCCTTCCGCTGATTGCTGTGAACTGTGCAATTCTCGGAGGTTCCCTCTTTATGCAGGAAAAGGATTTTGTAAACTGCGGTGAGGCAGTTGTTTACGCTCTCGGTTCCGGCCTGGGCTGGTTCCTTGCAATCGTATCGCTTGCCGCAATCCGGGAAAAGATGTCCTACTCCAATGTTCCTGCTCCACTCAAAGGTCTGGGAATCACATTCATAACCGTAGGTTTGATGGGTATGGCATTTATGACATTTATGGGAATACAACTTTAATCGGAGGAAAGGAAAATGAATGAAATGACAATTACTATCCTCGTAGCTATGGCGGTTTTCACCGTCGTTACACTCATTCTTGTTGCTCTCCTCCTGTTTATCAAGACAAGACTCACACCGAAAGGTACGGTAAAAATCAACATCAACGCCGGTAAGAAAGAAGTTGAGGTGACTCCCGGAGGAGACCTCCTCCACACTCTTGCCGAGGAGCAGATTTTCCTCCCCTCTGCCTGCGGTGGAAAAGGCAACTGCGGACAGTGCAAATGCCGCGTACTTGAGGGCGGCGGAACAATCCTCCCTACAGAGGTCGGCTTTTTCAACCGCAAACAGATTAACGACCATTGGAGACTGGGCTGCCAGGTGAAGATTAAGGAAGATATGAAAATCGTCATTCCTGACTCTGCACTTTCAGTCAAGAAGCTCGAATGTGAAGTCATCAGCAACGACAATGTAGCAACCTTCATCAAGGAATTCACAGTCAAACTCCCTGAGGGAGAACACCTTGAGTTCAAGAGCGGCGAATACATCCAGATTGACATCCCTGCCTACGAGCTGGATTTCAAGGATATCTCCGTTTCGGACGAGTACAAGGCAGACTGGGAGAAGTTCGGTTTCTTCAACCTTCACGCTTCCAACCCGACTGCAACAGTCCGTGCCTACTCAATGGCCTCTTACCCGGGAGAGAAGGGCATCATAAAGCTCAACGTCCGCATCGCAACACCTCCTTTCGACAGGAGCGTTCCACGCGAGTTGGGCCCGAAACTTCTCCCTGTAAATCCTGGTATCGGTTCAAGCTACGTCTTCACACGCAAACCGGGCGACAAGGTGATTATCAGCGGTCCGTTCGGAGAGTTCCTTCTCCCGCAGAACGACCCGGATTCACAGGAGTATATCTTTGTCGGTGGTGGAGCAGGTATGGCACCTTTGCGCAGCCACATCATGGAGCTCTTTAAGACTCTCAAGACCAAGAAAGAGGTTCACTACTTCTACGGAGCGCGTGCTCTCGTTGAGGCATTCTACCTCGATGACTTCGCACAGATTGAGAAGGAGTTCCCTAACTTCCACTTCCACCTCGCTCTCGACCGTCCGGATCCGGCAGCCGATGCAGCAGGAGTGAAGTATGTGGCAGGCTTCGTTCACAACGTGATGTACGAGACTTATCTGAAGGACCACGAGGCTCCGGAGGATATCAAGTACTTTATGTGCGGCCCGCCTATGATGGTGAGCTGCGTGAACAAACTGCTTGATTCGCTTGGAGTGCCGCCGGAGAATATACTCTACGATAACTTCGGCGCATAATGGAAAAATTGCAGAAGCGGCACGGCTGGCTGCGTTGCGGGGCTTGATGAAATCCTCACAACCATCAGGTTGCTCCGGTTTCATCTTCACCCCGCGCCTTGCATCCGCACCACTTCTGCAATTTTTCCTCCCGGCAACTATGCAGGCAGTCAATTTTGCTTTGAATTGAAAAATTATGGAAACGGCTGGCTGCGTTGCATTCCAAAATTTAAATCCCGCTTTGACTTGAATCAGAGCGGGATTTTGTATGAAAATATGATTACTAATCAAATGATTTTTTGGAAGCGGTCGGGAATGCGGACCACGATGTCAAGATTGAACATTGCCGGTTTGTTCCACGCATACGGCGGACGGACAATGGTCTGAATGCGGCGGGCGCGTGAAGTCCAAAGGTCGAAATCACGGGCTGGTTTGTCGGTCACGACACGAATGGTGCGTGAGCGCTTGGCCAAATGCCTTGTCCATCCTGCGGCCGCTCTGTCTTTGTCGGCAAAACGTGCCTGAATACGCGCCATGTCAAAATAGCCGAAATGGAAGAGATACAAATCCTCTCCAATGTGGAAATTGTGCCCTTTCACTCTATGGAAACCACGCCCCCAACGCACGGGAGCGGCAATTACCGAAGGTTTTGTGTATCGGGTGCCAAGCAATCCATAGTGACGCTGCGAAAGGAAAGTCTCTCCGTCATGAATGTCGCCCTCTGCCGGGCGGGAATCTCCATCCTTGCCAAGGAACTGTCCCATATCGATTCCGAGACCAGACAGACAGACATCAATCTTTTGCGAAGAAAGATACTCCCTAAGAGACATCCCGCGTCTTGGGTCCACAACCAGGAATTCATCCGCATCCGTTCCGATTACAAGGTCATACTTTTTCAAAAGATCAGCCGCAGTTTTCGAAAGCAAGTCAAGCCTCCCCTTCTCCGCTGCCACAACCTGTCCGGGAATCTTTTCGACGGCTTTTACATTTGTTCCATCACAGAAATCTGCAATCTTCTGATCCCTACCGTCGAAAAAAATGTAAAGGTTCTCCCGTCCGAGTTCACGGCCATAATACTCGACCCAGCGGCGAAGATAGAAATCGTCATTTCGAACCATTGTCAGAGCACAAATCTTCTTCTCCATAATTTTTGTTTCACAATAAATTCAACTAATTCTAAATCCGAAGGGGAATCGTCTAACTATGCTTCTCCATATACTTAAGAAGCACCATTCTGATGTTGTCAGATATACGTTTTGCCGTGTCAGAAGTTTCTTCGAGAGCCTCCGCAATGTTCTTATACTTCATCAGTTCAATCGGGTCAGTCTCATTTTGGAAGATATATCCGACATATTCTTCATAGGTTTCATCAGCAGCGTGCTCCAATTCAGTGATTCTGTCACATTGATTGATTATCTGCTTGAAATTGTCCTTGAAATTGTTGAGATACTGAATCATCTCGCCGAGCGCATCGGCACCGGACATTATATAAGTTGCCATATCCTCAATATGCGAGTCAATCCTTTTCGGGAAATAAAGCAGAATGGATTTCGCTGAAGAATTGATTTTGTCAATGAAATCATCCACAGACATCGCAATTGTCTGCATATCAGTGCGGCTGACGGGCGCCATCAAGCTCCCGTAGAGGTCTTCGTAAATTTCAGTGAGTAGGGCATCTGCCTGCACCTCATATGTCTTGATCATATTCTCGCAGTTGAACCACTCGTCCTTGTCTGTAGTCTGCATCATGCGGACAAGAGTCGAGGATGCCGCCTTAATGTACTCGGCCTGCTTCATGAAAAGAGGCATATATTTCCTCTTCTTGGCAAAGAATCGTCTAAAAAATACCATGACACATTTATTGTTACGCCCAAAGATACATTTATTTTCTGGCAATAATATCGTAAAAAAGATAAATTATCATGTTTATTTACACCCTGACGTTAAAAAAAATCTTTCAGGTCTAAAAAAAGAGAAAAATTTCGTGTTTCTTTTTTTAAGTCTTGCAATTATTCGAAAACTCCGCCATAGATTTGCCGCTGTCAAAAAACGACGTGCAGATGAAAAGGACATACACCATACAAAATCATTCTATCACGGGCCGGACAATAAATAGCCAATATCATAGGGTTGTCTATCCCTTTTTGGCGTTGCTCTCTCTTGCTTGCCTACCGGCCCATTTCTTTTCTTGTTCCAGAATTGTCACACCAGTGTACGAAAGAAATCTGGAAGAAAGGAAAGAAATCACAGAGGTGAACTTAAATGATGTGACAAAAGGAATGTACAGTAAGAAAGGTTATGATGTACTTGTCTACAACGATGACAAGTACGGAAGGCTCGACTCATACAGGCATTTTGACGGCAAACTGACGGGGTTGTCAGTCTCATCCGGACAGGGAGAGAAGATAATTGTCGTTGTGTGCAACGCGCCTGAAGGATTCCCGGAATGGGAAAATGTGCTCACCCTCAAGCAACTTTCAGGAGTCTGTTTTCAGCTGGAAGACGAATCGGAAGATACTCCTGTCATGGTCGGAACAGCCTGCACAAATGCAGGTGAAAGCTGTGAGATCATGCTGAGGCCTCTTATGGCGTGTGTATGTCTCAAGGAACTCAGCTGTGACTTCCGAGGAAGCGCGTATGAATGGGAAGTGCTCTCGGATATAAGTGTCTATCTTACAAACGTCAATGCAGAATGTAGCATTACGGGTGATGCAGGCGCGGGAAAACGATTCATTAACAACGGAGGTCGCGACGATGGCGACTTGAATAAGTTCCGCTGTCCGTCAATCATATACCGGAAAATAGAGAAATCCGTCGGCCCTGACCCGGAAAACCTTGAAGCGAAACTCTACTGCTACCCTAACCTGACTGATGAAGAAAGTTTCGGTTCTCCGTTCACAAGAATCGTCATAGAAGGAAAGATACGTGGGAAGACATGGTATTGGCCGATTAATCTGAACACATTGAAAGACAAGGGTATATGTTCAAACGACAGCTACAGCATCAAACTGAGGTTAAGAAGGACCGGAACAGAAGACCCGGACACTGCAATAGAACTTGAGAATGAAACAATTGCGATGGAAATAGAGAAATGGGACGAAAAAGAAAACTATACTGTGGCTTTTTAGCCTTTTTCATAACTACCATTTTGTGTTTATTGGGAGTCAGCGGGTGCACGGCACGCCTTGAAGAGAACCGTGTGCCCACTGACATTAGCCTTCGCTCCATAGCTTCAGTCACGAAGGCATCGGACCCCGATGAAGACAAGATCAAGGATGCAAACATATTCGTCTTCTCCTCGGATGGATTCATGGAACGCTCGGAATTCATCGATGGTGACAGGTGCTCGCTGCCATTGGTAAAGGGACGCGACTATGACATTTTCGTCTGTGTCAACTTTGGCTACAGGCTGAATATCAGGTCATTGGATGAACTTATGGCACTTGAGTTCCACCTCGCGTACCCCGATGACTATTCAACGGGAATGCCGATGTGCGGATACGTGCGCGGAGCAAGGGCGGGAGATGACATTGAAATACGCCTGAAAAGGCTGATGGCGGCAATCAAATTGAACATAGACCGGAGCCGTCTGGACAAAGACGTCACCATGAATGTGCACAGCATAAGCATTGGAAACTGCCCAAAGAGATGCCGGGTTTTCTCCGAGTCCAAAGTGAATGCACACGAGGAATGCTTCAGTGTCGGATTCAGCAGAGGAAATGCAGAATGCTCCGCGCTCAATCACGGGCTGGAGAACGGTAAAAGCGCGGAGATTGTCCTCTATATGCTTGAAAACCTGCAAGGAATGTTCCCAAGGGAAATCAGCGATGATTCCGACAAGGTGTTCAAGGAATATGAACTTTTGTCTGAAGTCTGCTCATACATAGAAATGGAGCTTGAATACAGTTCGATGACTCATTTCAGCGACGGAGGCTATCTTCGCTATAGATTCTACCTCGGCGAATCCCTCAACGACATGAACGTGGAGAGGAACTGCGTCTATCACATAACAGTCACCCCTGAAAATGACGGGCTCGCAGATAACGGATGGAGAGTTGACAAAACCTCCCTGTCTGATGCCATAGGCTTCAAGATGGAACCTGAAGGCTACTTGGAAGCCGAAATCGGTGAAGTCATACATGTCGGATGCACATTCTCTCCTCCCGGGGCAAGATTCAACATCGGCATTAATGAACTGGAAGAAGACAGGATGAGAGGAATCTACGACTATGTGGTCGACGAGGACGGTCACGGAGTGACTCTCACGATACGAGGATTAGGAACCGGGATGGTCTACATGGAGGCCGGTGAACCGATAAATCAGGCCGGACTGCTGTATATTCACGTAAAGGAAAAATGAATGGAATCATGAAAAATATATGTCGCATTTACCGGCGTGTGGCGCTTGCACTTATGAGTGCAGCGTCTGTGCCATGTATTTTCGGATGCTCTATCCGGGACTTCGAGGAGGAAACAAAAGATGAAGAATCTGAGATTGTGCTGAATTTTATTACTGACATCAGTGAAAAGATAGTAACCCGCTCCGCATCATACACAGACATGATTCCGGAAGACATTAACCTCTACATCTGGAGAAACGGAAAATGCGTAAGACATCTGTTTATGGAAACGGCAGGGACGGACAGCAAAATTTCGATGGCCAGAGGCAGTGGCTATTCCTTCTATGCCATAGCTGGAGCAGGAATGCCTGTCGAGCCGCAGGAGAGCGGATGGAAGATGGACGAAGGAAGCATGCAACGTATGGTCATCAACGCCAGCAAGACCATGAAAGGCATTCCGATGGCAGGGAAAATAACCGGCCGCAACATTGATCGGGCAGCAACCACAATTGACATTGTGCTGGTGCGTCTGATGAGCCGCATCGTGTTTAACTATGTCCCTGACACGGCTCTTTCCGGCTCTGGCATAAAGGTCACAAGTGTCAGGCTATGTGACGCCGCCTGTATGTCCACACCCTTCTGCACCGGCTTCAGAGCAAACGAAAAATCTGTACTTGACGGAGATTTCGCATCGGAAAAAGATTTGCAAAAGATCAATTCCGGAGAAGCCGTCACACTTTATGCATTTGAGAATTGCTGGGGCTCGCTACTTCCTGAAAACAGCGACCCATCGCGCAAAGTTCCGGAAGAGTTCGGTTCAATCACCGGTCCGACATTTATAGAGGTCAAATGCGCATTCGGTGAAAACATGCTTCTCAACGGCAGCCTGACCTATAGAATTTACCTGGGGGCAGATGCCGTCTCAAATTTTGACCTGGAAAGGAACGCCACCTACCGGGTTATTCTGTACGGCTCAAGAGACGGACTCGACGAGGTGAGTTGGAGAATAGACAAGGATTTCGGATTCAACGATTCGCTTGCCAACTTCAAGCTTACCAAAAGCCGCCACCCCGCCGACAATCTCTATCTTGGAGAGATCGTTGAAGGGAGACTTGCAGATATTGATGCCTCTGTTCTGGACTACTTCGGCGGAAGCCTTGAGTTGATGACAAGAAGCAGTAAACTGCGCTGTATGTCAGACACGTCTGCAGACGAAAAGAATGATCTGATGAGTCTTGAACTTATTTCCGGACACGATAGCTCCAACCTGACCGTAAACGGGACATGCAAGAACTCCGGAGAAGGATGTCTTTGGCTATGCAGGGCAGACGGAACCCCAATAACCCGCATCTGCAGTGGAATAAGAGTCAACAACCCAGTTCCAGTGATTTCTTTCGCAATGAATGGAGATGCACCGGAACCGATTGACGAGCAACCTACTGCCACAATAAACGGTGAAGACTGCAAGACATATTTCTACCTGTGCGACAATGATGGGGTCAACCTGCTTGCAAAAAAATGGGCAGGGTATGGTTTCTCGACAGAAGTCTTCAGTCCTGTACTTGCAGAGAGCTATCATAACGGGACGTCCGCAAATGTCAGGAAATGTTTCAAGACATGGATTTCCGACGTTTACAAGACAGACGATGGCGCTTCCGGGCAGGCATTCTGCACAATGAACCTGCAGGTGTCAAACGATGGAAAATCCTCATCTATAAACAATGAGCTATGGCCTGTCGTGAGAAATCTATATGCCATAAGCATTGGAATAAACGATGCCGTCCACAAATTTGGAAATTCGTGCCGATGCGCCGTTTCATATTTTCCTTTTGAACTATGCTGTTACGACAGGTCATACGGAGGAAGGAGCATCGCGTCCGAACTCGGAGTAACAGCACCGTTCTTCGTTACTGTCAAGAACTTATCCAGAATGTCTTTTACTCTGCGATACATGAGCGTAACGCAAAGAGGCATCGCGCAAACTCAGACCGTGCCTGCAATTCCATCAGGGATATCCATGCTATGGTACACTCCCCCGACATCCATAAGCCTTCCGCCTTCACTATACTGCACCTATGCAGAATCTAAAGTGAACGCTACCAACAGCAGTTACTCGCAGTCATGTTCGACGAAAATGCTTGACGATGGCACTGCTGTCATCGGTATCACCAAAAGTCTGTATAACCTCATAGACGCAGTAAAGGCCGCAGAAGGGAAATACTGCCACGACAAATATGGATATCATTCCGACAATCTTCAGCAATACACATACACATTTCATATAAAGAACGGTATCAGCATACTTGTTGACATTGCGGCACAGGACGGCAAACAAGTCAGTTTCAAATATGCAGACGGACTTGAAAACGACACAGAAGAATCATCGTACATCTATTCCCAAGACTATGAATTCAAGTCGCTCCGTTACTATTCCGCAGGAACATTCTGCGGAGGCAGCAATTCAGCAGGCTATCCGTTCAGCGGATATGCGGACCTGAATCCCTACAGAATGTCCCAGTTTCTTGATAGGAGCCGCACAATTACACTACAGATGAACAACAACGACACGACAAAGCCCTACCTCACATTAGGAAGTTCAGGAACTCTGTCAAATACAAAAATCACAGTAAACTACAACTGCGACGGATTCTGCCGAACACATGCCAGAGGGACAAAGAGAGACCCTGTCGATTACTCACACTCCTGCGGACAGTCTGCAACGATAGCGGGGACAAGCGGAACTGCCATAATCGGTAAGACTGTCATAGCCAATCTGTTCAACATCATTTATGAAACAACCTACAAGGATTCCTACAACTGGTATGGCAGTGCAAACAGCTGGCAGCATCATTCCCACCCGACGAAGCTGACCATGGACATGACCATCAGCACGCCATCCTCATCAAGCGAGTGGTACATCTACAATTTCGCGAAGTATAGTCCTACAAGCCTCACATACGACAACTCCGGCTATTCTTCGGATGACTCCAATCCATACACCGTCGTCACATCATTTGATTGGAAAACAACACATTCCCGCTTTTCCAACCTTCTGGTCATGTTAAGATAATAGAGTATGCGCAATTCAACAATTATCACCATTTTCCTGTCCGTTGCCGTCACATTGTCATTCAACGGCACGGCATCGTCCCGGAACAAGGAAAAAACATTTAGAAAAGGCGTGTTTGCAGGAGCCGAAGTTTCAGCCGGTGCGACAGTCGGAGCGGAAATGCTGAATCCAGTCCGCAACGAAACGGGCAGACAGTCCGGAGCAGCCCCCCGGATGCCGGACTATGAGTTAGGGATGTTCTGCGGCTATCGTTTCCTCCCGCAGATTGCAGTGGCGGCCGGCATCGGAGGAAGCAACTCCATCGTTACCGGCACTACGTCCATGCCTGTATTCCTGAGGCTTCGGAGCGACATTCTTGACAGGAAGGTCTCCCCTATGGTCCAAGTCGATGTCGGCTATGCCTTTCAGTTCGCATATTCCAAACATGGGACTTCGGAACTGTCATACAATTCAGATCCGTTTCAGGAGCGTTACACCTCCCTTGGCTTCAACAGTCAGGAAGAATATGTCGATGCACGCCTCGAGGAATTCATGGCAAGGTTCGGCAATCTGAGCGAGAATGAAGCCTCCCGTCTGAGAGAGGAGGAACGCGGCAGGATAATCAACAGTCTCCGCTGTTTTGATAACGGACAGCGCAGCTACCTTCCGTCCGACGTCATCGAGGAGCTGGGCAATTTTTCTCAAGACGGCTTTTTCGGCAGCCTGATGGCAGGGCTCAGCATTGGGGTCGGCAAAGAACAAAGCCGAATCTCGGCAGGAGTGTCCGTCGGAGTGGCCCAATACTCATATAGCATTCCGCTTCGGGCTCCGGACAACAGTTTCATAAACATGTCCGTCCCAGCCTCCCTTCCCGACGGAACACCTGTCATCATCGCCCGTACATCCATAAAAGACAACCCCATCCGCCTCAATTTCCGTTTACGTGTCAGCTGGGAATTCTGAGTTCGACACGTTCGTGCTGGACGCACACAAAAAAAGCTTCAGCGAAATCTCGTTGAAGCTTTTTTGGCGGTGCGGAAGGGACTCGAACCCTCGACCCCCGGCGTGACAGGCCGGTATTCTAACCAGCTGAACTACCGCACCAAACTTGTCAATTGCAACCATTTTTCTGAATTGCGGATGCAAAGGTACGCATTTTTTCATATTCTCCAAATATTTTTTCGTAATTTTGTAATCTTTTCCGACAAAAACATCATTTCAGCTTGAAATCGACACATTTCTTGCTTCGACGATCTTCTGTAATGGGAAATGTTCGGGAAGGACGGGTGCAGTGGTTTTCATAGTTTTTGTTTTATGGCGGCAGAAGGAAGCATAATCATACGGGGCGCAAAGGTCAATAATCTCAAGGACCTGACAGTCGAGATTCCTCGGGGAAAATTTGTCGTAATCACCGGCATATCCGGCTCCGGCAAGTCATCGCTCACGTTCGATACACTTTTCGCCGAAGGGCAACGACGGTTCGCGGAGAGCCTTTCGTCGTATGCCAGACAGTTTCTCGGCAGGATGTCAAAACCTGATGTCGAGGCAATCGAGGGCATACCGCCGGCAATCGCCATAGAGCAGAAGGTGAACATACGCAATCCGCGCTCCACTGTCGCGACGACGACGGAAATATATGACTATCTCAGACTCATATTTGCAAAAATCGGAAAGACATATTCCCCCGTTTCAGGAAGGCTCGTCACGGCAAGTTCCGCCGGAGACGTTCTCAAATTCATTGAGTCCATAAAGCCGGAGGGCGACGCAAACATACCGGTCTATATACTGGCAGACATCAGCTGGGCAGGACGCGACGACAAAGTGGAACTGATGCTGGCGCTGAAGGAGGAGGGATTTTCGAGGTTCTTCACGGACAGGCAGGTGAGCATCGAAGATGTTATGAGGCTTTCGGAAAGCGGAGACTTCCCGGAGAAACTTTCTCTGCTCGTTGACCGTCTTAAACTTGGTGCTGCCGGGATTTCTGAAGAACTTGCAACCCGCCTGCACTCCTCGGTCCAGACAGCGTTTGACAAGGGAGAAGGACGCATTTCCGTGTGCTGGCAGGATGGGGACGGACTTCACAGCGAGGAATTCTCAAACAAGTTCGAGATGGACGGGATAAAGTTCAGACAGCCGGACGAGTATCTTTTCAGCTTCAACAGCCCGCTCGGAGCCTGTCCGGTGTGCGGCGGACTGGGAGAAATCATCGGAATCAGCGAAGACCTCGTCGTGCCGGACAAAAGCCGGACAATCTACGATGACGCGATTGCCTGTTGGAGAGGAGAGAAGATGGGCTGGTTCAGAGACTTGCTGGTTAAGAACGCGGCGAAGTTCGGCATTCCGATTTTCGAGCCGTACCACAACCTCACGCAGGAGCAGCGGGACAAAATATGGAACGGATGCCCGGCTGCGAACGAGGAGGACTCGATTATCGGTTTGAACGAGTTCTTCAAGTGGGTGGAACAGAATAAGTACAAAATTCAGTACAAGTATATGCTGAGCCGCTACAGCGGGAAAACCATCTGCCACGAGTGCGGAGGGAGCCGTCTTCGCCGGGAGGCGCTGTACGTGAAGGTCGGAGGGAAAAATATCCACGAACTGCTGAAGATGAACGTCGGACAGCTGGCTGAGTTTTTCAAGAATATAGAGTTGAATGAATATGACCGCAGCGTCGCAGGAAAGGCGATAGAGGAAATTCTGGACAGGCTCGACTACATCAACGACGTGGGACTGGGCTACCTCACGCTTGACCGCCGTTCCAACTCGCTCTCCGGCGGCGAGAGCCAGAGAATCAATCTCGTGGCGGCTCTTGGAAGTTCGTTGGTCGGTTCGCTCTACATCCTTGACGAACCGAGCATCGGACTGCACCCGCGCGACACGGACAGGCTGATCTCCGTGCTGAAGAGGCTTCGGGACATAGGGAACACGGTTGTGGTGGTGGAGCACGACGAGAACATAATGAAGGCGGCGGACCTGCTGATTGACATCGGTCCGAAGGCCGGTGTGAACGGCGGGGAGATTGTGTTTGAAGGACGGCTTGAGGACGCAGTGAAAGCGATTGAAGGTGCAGACTCAGACAATGCCTGCAAGTCTTTGGAGCATTCTCTGACCCTCCAATATCTCACCGGACGCCGTTCACGCATAACCCGGCAGAAGCGCAGTTGGAACTACTCCATCACCATCGAGGGTGCGATGGAACACAACCTCAAGGACATCGACGTTAAGTTTCCGCTCGGGGTCCTCACCGTCGTGACAGGTGTGAGCGGCTCCGGCAAATCCTCGCTCGTTGGAGACATACTCTATCCGGCCATATATCGAGAAATCAACCACGCCGGTCCGGTGCCGGGAACTTTCCGCGGTCTGTCCGGCAACACCGACCGCATCACCCAAGTCGAATACGTGGACCAGAACCCAATAGGACGCAGTTCGAGGAGCAACGCCGTGACATACCTGAAGATATATGACGACATACGCAAACTTCTTTCGGACCAGCAGTACGCGAAAATCAACGGCTACACCCCGTCGTTCTTCTCGTTCAACCAGGACGGAGGACGCTGCCCGGAGTGCCAGGGCGACGGATTCGTAAAAATCAGTATGCAGTTTATGGCCGATGTAACGATGGTCTGCGAGGCCTGCGGCGGTAAGAGATTCAAACCCGACATACTTGAAGTTCGCTATCAGGGCAAGAATATAGATGACATCCTGAGCATGAGCGTGGAGGAGGCTATAGAATTTTTCGGCACGCAGTCAGACCCGACGGCACAGAGAATTGCCGCAAGGCTTCAGGTACTCGTCGATGTCGGCCTGGGCTATATCACTCTCGGCCAGAGCAGCAGCACGCTCTCCGGTGGCGAGAGCCAGAGAATCAAGCTCGCCTATTTCATGCTGATGAACGCCGAGCAGAGCGGCAAGGCCAAGGAACAGAAAATCCTCTTCATCTTCGACGAGCCGACAACGGGACTTCACTTCTATGACGTTGAAAAGCTCCTCAAGTCATTCGACGCGCTCCTCGCAAAAGGCCATTCGATTGTGGTTGTCGAGCATAACGCCGACGTCATCCGCTCGGCCGACTGGGTCATCGACCTCGGTCCTGAGGCAGGCGACGGCGGAGGCCAAGTTGTCTTCGCCGGCACTCCGGAAGACCTGCGCAGTTGCAAGGAATCCTACACGGCGAGGTATATATAAGCACATCAATAAGTTACGTTCGCCCCTCCTCACTTTTAGACGATTCCATCAAAGCCTCCGCACTTTTTCCAACGACTTTGCATGGTTTCGTCACATTTTTTCAAACGATGTTGCATTCCTTGCACACATTAGTAGCACAAATTTATTACTTTTGTATCATAAACCTTAGCGCAGAAAACTACGCTGCAAATCTAAGGTTTACGAGACTAAAAAAGATAGAAGAATCTATGAGAATAGATGGAAATAAATTTATCTCGGAATGTACGACATACGACTTCAAAAGGGATGTGGAGGAGAAGAAAGTACGTTCTTGGCTGAAAAGTGTCAGTGCTTTCGCAAACACGGAAGGCGGTACTCTTTACTTCGGAGTTGATGATGATGCAAATATCGTGGGTGTAGATAATCCTCAACATATTTCAGAGTTCATTAGTGAAAAAATCAACGCACATCTTGACCCGGTTCCGACATTTTCACTTAGTCCGAAGAAAACAGATGACGGCAAAGTGCTAATTGAACTGACTGTCGGCGCAGGTGATTCTGTTCCATATTTTCTTTTCCTTGACGGGAGTCGCATGGCTTATATTCGCAAAGGGAACGAAAGCGTCGCAGCAAATTCCCACGAATTATATAAGCTTGTCCTGAAAGGAAGTCATCGCAGTTGGGACTCTTTAGTCACCAACGAACCACGCGCCAAATATTCATTTGCGTACTTACAGACTGAGTACAATGAACGCTCTGGAGCGAAGTGGGAGGAAAATCTTCTTCTTTCGTTCGGACTTGTCACAGAAAATGGATTCATGACAAATGCCGGGCTTCTGTTTGCAGATATTTGTCCGATAAGGCAGTCCAGATTGTTCTGCACGAGATGGGACGGCACTGAAAAGGGTGACACAATCAATGACTCCGAGTATCAGGGAAATCTGCTGATTAATCTCCGCATGGCAAAAGATTTCGTAAAGGCCAATACCGCGACACCATGGTTCAAACTCCCCGATTATCGTCTGAATCTTCCGGAGTATTCCGAACGTGCCATTGAAGAAATGTGCGTCAATCACCTGATCCACCGGGATTACACTGAACTCGGAGCTGAAGTGTCCATCAATATCTATGACGACAGAATTGAAACCACATCCCCAGGAGGAATAACAAGTTCATTTTATCTGGAAAAACTGAACCCCTCAAGAATTTCTTCACAACGGCGGAATCCTGTCATTGCAGAAGTGTTCTCACAATTGAACTATATGGAAAAACGTGGAAGCGGACTCCGCAAGATTCAGAAGGCAACATCTATGCTACCGACTTATAAGGTAGAGAAAGAACCATTCTTTGAATCAAGCAGAGACTTCTTTTTCACAACCATACCGAACGTGAATTATGGAATGACTCAGGTAGAGCTTGCTAATTTTGCGGGAATAAAACCTGTCCAAGAAACTTACCCGACAAATGAGAAACATACCCAAGAAATGGGAAACCTACCCAAGAAACCTACCCAAGAAACCTACCCAAGAAATGGACAAATTGCAAAGAAACAGGTAGGAAAAACAGCACAACTCATTATCGACTTGCTTATACAAAATCCATCCGCGACACGAGCGGAAATTGCAAAAAGTGTCGGGAAAGCGGAAGACACGGTGAAACTGCACCTGAAAAATCTTCAGAATGCCGGAATCATCGAACGAGTAGGGGCAACCAAGAATGGATACTGGAGAATCCTTAAGCAAAAGTAAGAAAAAATCCTAAACCTTATCGAGGACATTTTTCTTGAGGACAGGGATGTGGGCAATCCAATAGACGCAGTGCTGCGGAAGAAGGCTGCAGAAGACCACGGCGAGTTTGGCGATGACTGTCGGAACAAGTATGCGACGCCCATGAAACATTGCGGTGAGGGCCTTGCGGACAAGAGTCTTCGGATAAATCATCACACCGAGATTGTGGGCGAGTTTGCGGAGATTAGGCGCAAGCTTTATGAGCGGAGTGTCAACGGCAGACGGGCAGATGGTGGTGACCGTCACGCCGTAGTCGCGCATCTCGTGCCAGAGAGAAGTGCCGAGACTCTTGAGATAAGCCTTTGTCGCTGAATAGACTGAGATTGTCGGATAGGGCAGATAGGCAGAAAGCGACGCCATGATGAGTATACGTCCTACCTCTCCCCTCTTGAGACGGCCTGCTCTGCGTGCCCTGCGGCTTTCCGGCTTCGCTCCGGCTGCAACGGCTGCAGCAACGCGCTCTGCAGAGAGCTTTTCTGCACGCTCCTTCATGTCTCCTCCGAAAAGCCTGCAAAGATGGGTGGTTGCGAGACAGTGCACTCCAACAATGAGGTCAACCATACGCGCGGGGGTATTGAACAGTTTGTTAAACACCAACATTCCCGCATTACTTACCAGTATATCAACCACATATCCATTTTCCTTCGTCCAATCGTACAGAGCCTGTGAACTCTCGGATTTCGACAGGTCCGCATAGTACGGAACCGCTGACACTCCATATTCAGAATGTAGCATTTCGGCGACCTTACGGTTGTCCTCATCCCTATTGCTGACAACCAGGATGTTATGTCCTTTTGCCGCAAGTTGTCTCGCATATTCCAGCCCCATTCCGGACGACGCTCCGGTCACGAGGGCAAATGTGTTCTGTAATTTTTCCATAATTTCGTGCAAATCCTGCCGGAGAAAACACGCGCCCCGACAAATAAGGCTGCAAAAGTACGAAAATATTTGCGAACATACGAGGCAAAATCACTAACTTCGCAGGTTGAGGCTGATTGATTCGGGCTTTGCCCGCCGACACATATCACGATGCCTCAAAATAATCGAATGTAAAACATAAGGATATGAGAAATTTATACATCACCGACACCTTGTCTCGAAAAAAGGAACTTTTTGAGCCGATTCATCCGGAGCGCGTTGGACTGTATGTCTGCGGGCCGACGGTCTATGGGGAGGCGCATCTCGGGCACGCGCGTCCGGGTATAACATATGACGTCCTGGTGCGCATGCTCAGGCATTTGGGATATAAGGTGCGGTATGTCAGAAACATAACCGATGTCGGACACCTTGTCGGAGACGCTGATGAGGGCGAGGACAAAATTGCAAAGAAGGCAAAATTGGAGCAGTTGGAACCGATGGAGGTTGTCCAGAAATACACGCTTGCCTACCACGAATCAATGCGTTTGCTGAACGTCGCCCCGCCGTCGATTGAACCGAGGGCATCAGCACATATCATTGAGCAAGAGGAACTTGTGCAGAAAATTCTCGATTCGGGATATGCCTATGAAAGCAACGGCTCCATTTATTTCGACGTCGTCAAATACAACCACGACCACCGCTACGGCATCCTTTCCGGACGTACTCTCGACGACACTCTTGAGGGAACGCGCAGCCTCGACGGGCAGGACGACAAACACGCCGCATACGATTTCGCGCTGTGGAAGAAGGCGGCTCCGGAACATCTGATGAAATGGCCGTCTCCATGGGGCGAAGGCTTCCCTGGCTGGCATCTGGAGTGCTCCGTGATGAGCGAGAAGTATCTCGGGAAGGAGTTTGACATACACGGCGGCGGAATGGACCTGATGTTCCCGCATCATGAGTGCGAGATTGCGCAGAATGTGGCCTCAAGAGGATGCGTGGGCGTGAAGTATTGGATGCATAACAATATGATTACCATCAACGGCAAGAAGATGGGCAAGTCGCTCGGCAACTTCATCACTCTCAGCGAGTTGTTCACCGGTACACACCCGCTTCTCGAGCAGGCCTACAGCCCGATGACCGTGCGCTTCTTCATCCTTCAGGCTCACTACCGCAGCACGCTCGACTTCAGCAACGAGGCGCTTCAAGGCGCTGAGAAGGGACTGAAGAGAGTGATGCAGGCCTACCGCGACCTCTGCACGCTCTGCAAGGCTGCCGGAGTGGAGCACGTCGTGAAGGGCGAAAATGGTGACGAGGCCGATGCGCTGAAATACGGCGAGTTCATAACCGACATCGCACCTGACTCATTCAACGGATGCGGATGCTCTGAGGCTGTTGCGAAGCTCTGCGAGGGAGTCTATGAGGCTCTGTGCGACGACCTCAACACGTCAGTCGCGCTTTCCGGAGTTTTCGAAGCCGTGAAGATGATAAACACGGCAAAGACAGCAAAGGAAGGCCAGCCTGGACATCTCACAAAGGCCGACATTGAGACATTGCTCCGTTTGTTCGATGACATCGTGTTCGGCGTGCTCGGACTCAAGGACGAGGAAGTCGAGGGCAGCGGAAAGTCAATGGAAGTGATTGACGGATTGATGAATATGGTGCTGGAGGAGCGCAAGGCGGCTAAGGCGGCTAAGGATTGGACCACGAGCGACCGCATACGTGACGATCTTAAAAAATTAGGTGTTATGATTAAGGACACAAAGGAAGGCACCGAGTGGAATGTGATGTGATGCGAGCAAAGGAGCGGATTGCTTCGTTACCCGTCTTACTGAAATCCTCACAACCATAAGGTTGCTGCGGTTTCAGCCGCGCCGGGTGCCTTGCACTCCATCTCCTTATCTCACATCACTCTAAACAAGTATTTTAAATTGTATGATAAAACTCATTTCTTGGAATGTCAACGGGCTGCGGGCCGTGTGCGGAAAGGGATTCGCGGAGATTTTCGCAGAGTTTGACGCTGATTTCGTTTGCATACAGGAGACGAAATTGCAGGCGGGACAGATTGACCTTGAGTTCTCCGGCTACCGTAGCTACTGGAACTATGCCGACAGAAAGGGATATTCCGGAGTCTGCGTATATACGCGAATGGAGCCGTTGGCGGTGCATTACGGCATCGGACGCGACGAGCACGACCACGAAGGGCGCGTCATAACCCTTGAAATGCCGGACTTCTACCTTGTCTGCTGCTACACACCGAACTCCCAGAACCCGGACACTCCGGGAGAACTGCCGAAGAGGCTCGACTACCGCATGGAGTGGGAGGATGCGTTTCGAAAATATGTGAACGCATTGCATGACAAAGGTTTGGCAACTGTGGCCGAATCCTATGAGGCTGCGGTGAATGCCGCTTCGGGAGCAGAAGAGGGGTTGTTTGCCCAAACAAAGGAAAACTCGCACGCGGCTGGCGGCACTTCCAAACCGGTCATCATCTGCGGCGACCTCAACGTCGCCCACAAGGAAATTGACCTCAAAAAACCCAAGACCAACACCAAGTCGGCCGGATTCACCCCACAGGAACGCGAAAAGATGACAGAACTTCTCGAAAGCGGCTTCACCGACACGTTCCGCCACTTCCACCCGGACGTGACAGACGCCTACTCTTGGTGGTCCTATCGTATGAACGCCCGCGCCAAGAACGTGGGTTGGCGCATCGACTACTTCCTCGCCACCGCCGACCTCACCCCACGCCTCGTCTCCGCCTCCATCCTCCCCGACATCATGGGTTCAGACCACTGCCCTGTGGAGCTGACAATACAATAATTAAAATATGGACTTTTTCTTCATCCAACTTTACAGTCTGCCTGACTCCTCGAAGCTGCCTACATTGCGGCGCGGGGCGACAGTCCTTCCGAAACTGTAGGTGAAACCAAGGGATATGCCGCGGTTGGAGGTGAGGTCTATCATCTTCATCGTCTCCACATCGCCATCCCATAGGCTCAAGTTCTGGTTCATCGACTTGAAGATGTCATTAACCCGAAGCGTGAGGTTGGCGCGGCCGTCGAGGAACGACTTGCTGATGGAGGCGTTGAGCGACCACATTCCAGCGACAGTAAAATAGCCGACGGTCACTGGGGTCATGCCCCAACCATCAATGCTGAACTTGAACTCCTTCGGGAGATAGAAAGTCGTCGAGGCGTAGCCGTTGAACGATTGCGAGGACTTGCTGTAGTCGGTGAAGGCCAAAAGGTTGGGATTCGGATAGGCCCTAAAATGCGTGAACATATAGTTGGCATTCAAAGTGACAGTCCACCATTTCGTGATGTTCTGCTCTGAAAGGGCAAGGGCGAGATAGGCCATCTGCTGCACTCCGGCGTTGCTGAAACGGTACTCCAAAGTGCCGAGAGACTTGTCGTAGCTCGGAACCTGATGCTCTGCGTAGTTCTTCTGATGGCTGTAGCCGGCCGTGAGGGTCAGATTGCTGAAGAACACGGTGGAAAGCGTCAGATTGTGGGAGTAGCTCGGCTTGAGCTCCGGGTCACCGACTGACCAGGTGGTCGGGTTTATATAACGGCGGAACGGATTGAGCTGCCAGTACTTAGGACGGTTCAAACGGTAAGAGTAGTTCAGCGATAGGATGGCTTTCTGCGACGGGGTCCAGTTCAGAAACACATTCGGGAAAATGTCGAAATAGTTCTTGCCGCTGCGCCTGTTCTCCGATTTCCAGTCGCCGCGCGGAATGGTATATTCACCGCGAAGACCGACCTGCGCGTTCCATTTTTCAGAGAATGCCTTGGAAAGGTTCGCATAGAGGGCATATATCTGCTCCGAGTAGGTGAAGTCGTTGCGTGCCGAGAGTTCTCCGACCTGTTCCTCCGGAGTCGGAGGGGTCCATTTGTAGGTGGAGTAGCGGTTGTCGGTTATGGACACGGCGGCCTTAGCGCCAGCTTCCACTCGTCCGGTGTTGCTCCAGAGGTTCTGCGCGAAATCGACTTTCAGCGACCAAATGTTTGCACGCCGGAAAGTGGAGTCGTTCAGACCGTTGCCAAGGAACGGATCGGCAAGTCCTGCAGCAAGGCTGGCGTCGCGCTCGGCCTGAGCCGCAGGGGAAAGGGCCGTGTAGAGATTGCGCTGGAGGTTCGAGGCGTCGCTGCGGGTGTGGTTGTAATCCGCGTTGACGGTCAGTTCCTGCGAGAGGGACTCATCAAATGTGTGCGTGTAGTTGATGTTGGCTGAGTATTGCCGTGTTCCGGTGGTCTCAGAGGCGCGGCTCGCCATTGAAGAATATGGCTCAGCGTCATCGAACTTCCGGAAATCGTCAATCATCGCGGTGTTAGGGGCATTGTTGCCGCTTCTGTTCAGATTGACCTTGGCTATGGCTCCGAGAACGTCGCTTTCTGAAATGCGGACATCTTCCGAAAGCATTATCTGATGACCCGCCCAGCGGCCTTTCGACTCATTGACGGTTCTCAGCAGTGACCCGTAGGAGTCTCCGTAGCGCTTGTCCTCGGTGACGTCGCTGTAGTAGGGATAGATGTAGCCGTTGTAACTGAGGTTCGTGTTCGTGACGTCACCCTTGTAGCCGAGCCGCACGCTACCGTCACCCGTTCCGTGTACCTTCGGCTCCCACTTCAGCTGCCCGTTTCCGCTGACCGAGCCGTTGAAGCCGTGCAGGAGTCCGCGCTTTGTCTTGATGTTGATGATTCCGCCGGCACCCTCCGCGTCGTATTTCGAGGAAGGGGACGAGATTACCTCTATCTTGTCGATTGCCACCCCGGACGAGCCTTTGAGATAGGCCTGAAGTTCCTTTCCGGACATATTTGACGGCCTGCCGTCGAGCCACACGGCAACGGACTTGCCGTTGAGCTGGATGTTGCCGTCCTTGTCGAAGGTCACGCCCGGAGCGGCGCGAAGCACATCGGTAGCATTCCCGGTCTTCGCAGCGGCAAGCTCCGAGACATTCATCACTATCTTGTCGAAGCGGTGCTCAAGCAGCGGGCGTTTGCCAACGACCTTCGCGCTCTGAAGCATCTGAGTGTCCGGCACAAGGCTCACAGTCGGAATTTCCCCTATGGTCACTCCATCCAACGACACCGAAGCGTCCTTGTAACCAACGAGCGAGAACTTGACGCGGCAGCCGGCAGCCGACGACGCAGTCAGCACATAGACGCCCGTCGAGTCCGTAGTTGCCGCCGCAACCAGATCCGCCGAACTGTTCCGCAGTGCCACGGTCACAAACTCAAGACCGCGCCCGCTCTCCGAATCAGTAACTCGCCCGGTGAGCTTTCTGTCATCAGAAGCATGATGCGGCGCTGCATAAGCCAGCGCCGACACCATCATCAACAAGATTGTGACAAATCTCAATCTCATAAACTTCCCTTACAAAATACAGCTATTTGCAACGTATCCCGTATTTTGCAAGTATCTTGCAGATAGGCTTGGCGACAGACTTCGCCCAGAGCTGATAACCATAATCGCCCGGATGGGTGCCATCGACCGAAGTCTCGTGGTCCGGAGCCGTCGCATTTGTCGTTTCCACATAATAGACGTTCTTGTACATCGAGCAAGCCTGACGCATCATGTTCTCCGCCATCTCCATCTTGGCCGCTTCGCTGCGGTCAGTGGCGGCGTCGTAGTTGCGCCTCTCGCGGTAGATGGTCTTCTGGAAAATGAGAGGAGTGTCAGGGTGCTTTTCCTGAATGATTTCAATGAACTTGAAGAGACGCTCCTTAATCATTGCCGGAGACGGATTGGAAAAGGCGTCAAAAACGTATGCATCGACATCAGCATCGGCGAGAGCTCGTGCGAAATAGTCCTGAAGTTTGCTGTTTCCCGAGCAGCCGAGGCTGAGGAACTGGAGTCCGGTCATCCTTGAAAGTTGTGCAGGATAGGCCATTCCCGGACGCGAGGTGCTGATTCCGTGGGTGTAGCTCGAACCGAAGATTGCAATCCTGTGACGGAACGGATTCTCGGCCGGTTGTATGTCATACCCGTCTTCAACACCTATCTTGAGAGCGTCCACCGAGCTCACAAGAGGAAGATAGAGCAGACACTCCAACATTCCCTTTTCATTGTTGTTCAGAATCAGCTTGTTCTCACCGCTCCTTCCGGCAGTTGTGGAACCGGCCCATTTCCATTCCTTCCCATCCTTCACATAAAGGTCAAAGCCCTTCTGCGAAATCGCGCCTGTCGTCCCCAACCCGGAGATGCGTCCATAAGTCGGGCACACGGAAATCTTTGGAGAGTTAGTCCGGAACGCTACGGAAACACCGGAACTCATCGTCACCTGATGACGTTCGCTGCTTGTGAATCCGTCATGATAGACGAGCGTGTCGAGGCGGTGATATGGCACCGGAGTGTCCGGGAAAAGTTTGCCGACAAGAGTGAGTTCACTTGCCTCCGTAAATTTCCATTTGTCCTGCGCTGACATGTTCAGTGAAAGGACGAGGCTCATAGCGAGCGCTGAGATGAGAAGAATTCTCTTTTTCATATTTTTGAGCATTATATGGTTAACATATATATAATCCTATTTATTGTCACCAGATTCATTTGCGCAGCGTCTCCGCGGCATACGAGGACAGTCCGGTCACGGCCATCATGAGCGACTGCGATTCATGTGATATGGTGGCGAATATGATTCCGAGCTCGAAAGGAAGGTTGTAGACAGTACTCAGCGCAAGGGCGACGATGTAGTGGAACGCCCCGAACCCGCCGGGAACCGGAACCACCCAACCGAGACTTCCTGCAAGCATCAGAAAAAGCGCGTCCGTTCCGGAAAGTTCGTCAAGAAGAGGAACGGCACGGAGGGACATGTAACTCATCAGGAAATACATCAGCCAGATAAGCGCTGTGTACAGCAGAAACTTCCACCATCCTTTCATCCTGAAGCAGCTCACGATGCCGTCCAAAAGCCCTCGGCAGAACTTCCACAATTTCCCCGCAAAGGCGCTGCGTTCACGATAACGTATAATAAAGCAGATGGCCGCGGCCATAATGAAAACCACCGCGACAACAATCCACCAAAGACTGAAATTCAGTCGCTGCGAAAGCGGAATCCACATCCTGTCCACAAAAAATGTCCCGAACTCGTCCCATTTGACCAGGAGGAAAACAAAGAGTATCAGCAGCATCACGATCATGTCGAGGCTTCGCTCGGTGACGACCGTTCCGAGAACCTTGTCATAGCTGGCCTTTCCGTCCTTCGAGTCTTTGGATATGACGCCGCAACGGACAAACTCCCCGATGCGAGGGAACACGAAATTGGCGAGATAGCCGATGTTCACCGCATTGAACGTGGTAACATGCCCCGTATGTCCGTCCACCGGAAGCAGGATTTCACGCCATCGCTCGCTCCTGAACCAATTGGAGAGCACGCCGGCGAGAATGCTCGCTGCCACCCACCACCACCGGCAGCCGGAAAGGCTCACGACAAATTCCGTCCAGTTCACTCCCCTGAAACAGAAATACATGAGCAGGGCCGCCACTGCAAGTGACAGCACATATTTTATCACATTTTTCAGTTTTCGGGACATATCTGCGTCTTTAATTTTCCCTTGTCACAGCACATCGTTAATCTCGCGGAGAAGGATAAGGATGCAAAGTTACCGAATTTTTCGCTATCTTTGCGGATTGTTCGTTTGAAATATTCGGAAAATCAGAGAAATATGAAATCTATCCTCGGCATAGGAAATGCCCTCACTGACATCCTCGCGGTCCTTCCCGACGACTCGTTCCTCAACGAATACCACATTCCGCGTGGAAGCATGCAGCACGTCGATAAAGAAACCGGAGACCGTATCCTCCAGAAACTCAAACCGTTGGGAGTCCAGTATGTAGCCGGAGGCTCGGCAGCGAACACGATTACAGGCACGGCAATCTTCGGAATGCGTTCGGCTTTCATCGGCAAAATCGGCGACGACGACCTTGGACATTTGTTCAAGAGCGACCAGGAACAGTACGGCATCAAGTCCATCCTGCTCAAAGGAAAGAACCCTTCGGGAAGGGCAATGGTCCTGATTACGGCTCCGAATGCCGAGAGGACCTTTGCGGACTATATGGGAGCGGCGCTGGAACTTGTGCCGGAAGATTTGAAGCCGGAATATTTCAAAGGTTACGACTATTTTCACATCGAAGGCTACCTCGTTCAGAACCAGGCACTCATACGCAAGGCCGTGGAGATGGCAAAGGACGCGGGGTGCATAATCTCGATTGACATGGCATCATACAATGTGGTGGAGTCGAATGAGGCATTCCTGCACGACATCGTGGAGAACTATGTCGACATCGTGTTCGCAAACGAGACCGAGGCGAAGGCGTTCACGAAAAAGGAGCCCAGAGAGGCTCTCGATGAAATTGCAGCACATGGAAAGACGGCAATCGTGAAAATCGGGAAGAACGGCTCGATGGTCAAAAAAGGCAACGAATACCACTACATAGAGGCATGGCCCGCCGATCCGATTGACGCAACCGGCGCCGGAGACACCTACGCGGCAGGATTCCTCTACGCGCACTCTCTCGGAATGCCGCTCAAGGTCTGCGGGGAAATAGGGTCAATCATCGCGGCAAAGGTCGTGGAGGTCATCGGTACCAAGATTGACATCCCACGCTGGAAGGCGGCAAAAAAGGAAATCAAGGCACTCATCTCCGAGACTCGCTCGGCCCTGAAGATACAATAAGGAAGCAGCCATGGGATTCATCACAAACCTTGCGGTCAAGCGCCAGCTGAAAAGGCACGGCTACACCGGAGATCACGGCTTAGTCCCGTTATCCGAAGTGAAGAGGGCTATTGTTCTCTTCGACGTAGAGGATGTGGAATTCGATGAATGCCAGAAGATTACAGAAGATTTCTTCGCAGCGGCTGGGATTGAGTTAAAGCCGTTCTTTTTGGACATGAGCAGGCACGAAAAGGACGAGATCATCGTAACCGGGGTGAGGACCACTATTCTGAAAAGGAACCTCGCGTTCTGCGGAACACTTCCACAGGAAATCATCGGTGAACTTAAGGCGGATACGGCAGGACTTTTCATCTGCCTCGTTGACAACTGCTGTCCGGCCGTGCGCTGCTTTTCCGGCATTGTGCCGGCGAAGTTCTGCATAGGCAGACGCGACTACGAAGGCTCCCCATTCGGGATGACTTTCACGACACCCGAGCAGATCGACAGCATTCAGATGAACTTCCACGACAGCGCGAAGTGCTTGAAAAGCATTCTGGAGTATCTGCCAATGGTTGTCAAATGATAATTGCGAAATTTGAGTAAAAGATGAAATTCGATTTGAAGAAATATGCCCTCGTGGCACTCAAGGGCGTCGGAATGGGTGCAGCGGACGTAATTCCGGGCGTAAGCGGAGGTACAATCGCCTTCATGACAGGAATTTACGAGGAACTTGTCGGTTCCATACACAACTTCGACAAGACGGCCTTCAAGCTGTTTTTCACTGGAAAATTCCGCGAGTTCTGGAAGCACATAAATGGGACGTTCCTCGTATCTGTACTCGTCGGCATACTTGTCAGCATCTTCTCGTTGGCGAAACTGATGACCTGGCTTCTTGAGAACCACCCGATTCAGACATGGGCGTTCTTCTTCGGGCTCATCGTCGCATCGTCGGTCTTCATCCTGCGCGGAGTTTCCCTCTGGAAGTTCAAGGATGTCGCCCTCACGGTCTTCGGAGTCGGTCTCGGAGCCGTAATCTGCACACTCACTCCGACCGAGACGCCTGACGGACTGTGGTTTGTGTTTCTATGCGGAGCCATCGCCATCTGCGCGATGATTCTTCCGGGAATCTCCGGCAGTTTCATTCTCCTCATCCTCGGGAAGTACGACTATGTGCTCGGGGCAGTGGCCGGACTGACATCGTTCGGACGCGCAGAAGAGGTTACGGCCGGACTCGCCACCGGGCCGATGAACTGGGGGCATTGCCTGCTGATCATCGGCGTGTTCGCTGTCGGGGCAGCAATCGGCATAGTGACCTTTTCCAAGTTCCTTCACTGGCTGCTCGCCCGTTGGAACCGTGAGACCACGCTTGTCCTTGCAGGATTCATCATAGGTTCACTCGTAAAAGTATGGCCATGGCACGGAGCCAACGACTTCCCTACCCTCCCCGGACTCGCTGCAGCGGACGGCACGGTGACATTCCCGGTCGCCGATGCCCACATCGCCGGAGCGGCACTCTTCGCCGCACTCGGTCTTGCACTCGTCTTCGGTATTGAGTTCGCCGGAAAGGCCGTTGCCAAGAAAAGGGACTAAAGGCAGGCTATCGCAACTGCTTTTTGCAGCGGCTTTTGCAGAAATAATGTTGTGATTTCTGAAAAATTGTCTACCTTTGCACTCCCTTATGGCAGTCTTGCCAATAAAGAGGAGGATTGGTCCGGTAGCTCAGTTGGATAGAGCAACAGCCTTCTAAGCTGTGGGTCTTGGGTTCGAATCCCAACCGGATCACAAGCATAGAGAAAGCTCGCTGTCGGAGACAGCGGGCTTTTGTGTTAAAAAAAGCCGTCGGGAATCCCAAATTCCCGTAAGGCCTTTTTTAAACACAAAAGCCAAGCCGGCAAAGCCGGCGCAAGCTTTCGTCCTCAACGCTTGTAAGATTGCCCGTGGCAGGGTAAGGGAACCGCGACCAAAGGGAGCGAATCCCATTTCGTGATTGAATATCAATAATTATCAGCAAAATAAAACCAAATCGCAACGCCAATCAAGTTCATTTAGGTTCATTTACCAATCAGCCCCGTTCTGACGGAATAAATGTAGTTTTTACTTGCCATTTTGATGGAATAAATGTATTTTTGCGGCATCATAAAAACGGAATAAATGTAGATCGTTATGCTCAAACGAAAGATTTCCAGCAAGATAGAGGATTATTTAAAATCCGGCA